>Ga0315293_10000500_pt1 | contig 36476 bp, 34 predicted proteins | sample YL17G13_20_MG_FD_203071 | JGI IMG/M metagenome (GOLD analysis project Ga0315293, IMG submission 203071) | Sediment microbial communities from Yellowstone Lake, YNP, Wyoming, USA - YL17G13_20 | ecosystem: Environmental > Aquatic > Freshwater > Lake > Sediment | place: USA: Wyoming | collected... | reverse complement strand
AGACGTTTATGGCGATGCGGGTGAGCCAGGTCCGTACTGACGACTCGTTGCGGAACGTGTCCTTCTTCTCGTAGGCGCGAATCAGGGTGTCCTGGACCAAGTCGTCAGCGTCGAAGCGGTCGCCACACATGACGCGGAGGAAGTTGTAGAGGTACGGCCGATGCTCACGGGCAATCTCCTCGAACTCGCCGATTCCAGCCGCCAATCCGATTCTCTCCCTCGGCATCCTGTCCGACCCGAAGGGGTCTTCGTCGGAGGCCCGGCCCGCTCCTACCACGGTGACCCAGTCCGCGGGACAAGGATTTCGGTGATGGCCGTGGGGGCTTCACGATGGAAACTGAAACAACCGGGCCGTGGCCGGCATCTAACTGCAGGCTTCGGACCGATGTCGGTCCCAGGAGGTGGACGGGGATGCTGCTCTCAGTGCGGCGAGAAGACTGCACCCCCATCCGCCGTCAACTCAGAGAGCAAATCCGAGACCTAGTCCGCCAGGGTACGCTGCCGCTCGGGACCAAGCTGCCGTCGTCGCGGGCCCTTGCCCGAAGTCTCGGGGTCAGCCGCAACACGGTGGTCGAGGTGTACGAAGCCCTGATGGCCGATGGCATCCTCGAGCCGTCCAGCACGGCCGGGACCTTCGTGGCCTGGCGACCTGAGGGGGCACCATCGGCCCGAGCCGGACCCCCCTCTGCTTGGCAGGGAACCGGCCCATCCGTGGCCTGGGAACGCCTCTTTTCCGAGGGGTCGAGGCGGCTGTCGGAATGGCCGGGCGCGCACGGCTTCCTCCCCTCCCGGTTTCGGGCTTGGTGGGACGAAGCGTCGGCTGAGCAGTTCCGCGCTTGCCTCACTCGAGCGCTGCGGCAGCAAGGGCCCGCCGTCTTCGGCTACGGAGAACCGGAGGGCTATCGGCCGCTCCGCGAATGGTTGGCCGTCCACATGACGGAGAGGGGCGTCCGTGTCGGCGCCGACGGGGTCCTGATTGTCAACGGATCCCAACAAGGGCTAGACCTCGTGGCCCGGGTTTTCGTTGAGCCCGACGATCTCGTTCTCGTCCAGGAGCCGGTCAAGCCGGAGGTAGTCTCGTGTCTGCGCCAGGTTGGGGCTCGCCTAAGGGGAGTTCCCGTGGCGTCGGGCGGACTGGACCTTGGGGTCCTGGAAAGGATCGTCGATAGAGAGGCCCCCAAACTGGTGTATGTAATGCCCACGGCGCATGACCCGACGGGCGTGACCATGGATCTGCCGACCCGCGGCCGGCTCCTTGAATGCGCCCGGCGCGGAGGATTCCTAGTGCTCGAGGACGCGACTAACGACGAACTCTGCTACTCAGGGCACCTTGTTCCGCCGCTCAAGGCTCAGGACGCGCCGGGGCGGGTGATTTACGTCGGCAGCATGTCCAAGTCACTCTTCCCGGGAATTCGCATCGGTTGGATAATCACCGAGCCGCCGGCTCTCGCGGCCCTGTCGGCGGCGAAGCGGGCCAGCGACCTCGGTTCACCTCAGCTCCTCCAGGTCGCCCTCAGCGAGTTCTGCCGTCTCGGCTGTTTCCGGCGGCACCTCGCCCGGGCCCGCCGGGCCTACCGTGCGGCACAAGAAGCGTTGGAACGCGCGCTCGCGCTCCACTTTCCCCCCGGCGCCTGGAAGCTGAGCGATAGCCGGCCGGCCGTGTGGGCCACTCTGCCGGAGGGGGTCGACTCGCGTTGGCTTCAACTGGAGGCCGCCGCCCGGGGGGTGCAAATCGAGCCGGGCGACCTCTTTTTCTCTGGCGGTGGGGGGGAGTCCAGCTTCAGCTTGGCCTGGCCCGACGCCAACCCGCTGCAAATCGAGCGCGACGTGGCCATCGTCGGCAGGCTGATTCGGACGGTCTTGCCAGACGGCAGGTCGCGGGAAGAGGGGAGGTCATGGCGGACGAAGCGAAGTCAGAGAGTCTGCTCGCGGGTCTGCTGATCAGGCCGGTAGAAGCGGCGGACGACTCTGAACGAGCTTATGTCGTGGGCTTCCCGGCTTCCGGGGTGTTCCTGGTCGAAGGGGCATCGGGCGGAGGCTATTCGCGGAGATCGTCCCGGCAGCCAGGGTAAAGGGCTTCGAGAATCGCGCTCTCGGGTTCCGCGTGGTTGGAACGGCTCACCGGCAAGCTCGAATCGGCCAGCGGTATCTCGATGAGGTTATCATCGAGAAGTGCTTGGCGCCTGCGCCCGGCGATCCGGGATGAAAAGGCGAATTCATGCTCGCTGGGAGGCCGGACTGTGACCAACGAAGAGCTTCGCCTCGCGTTCGAGAGCCTGACCACCGCCCTCGTCGCCGACTCCTGCGTCAGGCTGGGCATCCCTGTTCGCCTGGCGCCGCCAGGAATTCGTCCAGCCTTCGCCGGCGCCCGTGCCGCCGGTCGGGCACTCCCAGTGCGGCACTTCGGCAGTGTAGATGTCTTCCTCGAGGCCATGGAGCGGGCCGAGCCCGGCGATGTCCTGGTCGTCGACAACGAGCTGCGCGCTGACGAGGGCTGCGTTGGAGACCTGGCGGTCCTTGAGGCCAGGGCCGCCGGTCTCGGCGGGGCGATCGTCCTGGGCTGCCATCGCGATGGCCCCGAGGTGGCCGCCATCGGCGTGCCCGTCTTTAGCTACGGGACCTGCCCGGCGGGGCCGCTGCCTGGCCCGGAGAGGCTGGCCGCGCGGGGTCCAGAGGCCCTCGAAAGCGTGAGGGTGGCGGGAGAGGCTCTCGTGACCCGTGATGAGGCCGTCTTCGCCGACGCCGACGGGGTCGTCTTCGCGCCGGCGGCCAGGGCGGCCGAGATTCTGGGGGTGGCCGGCGACATCCGGGAGACCGAGCGCCGGCAAGCCGAGGCCATCCGGGCGGGCAAGACACTCCGAGAGCAGCTGCGCTTCGCCGAGTACCTCCAGCGCCGCGCCGCGGACCCGTCCTATACCTTCCGGCAGCACCTCCGGGAATTCAAGGGCGCCATCGAGGAATAGACCAGATGGGGGGTTTCCGATGCTGGAGGTCTATCAAGCCCTGGCCCGGAGGATGGAATGCCCTCACGCGCTCGTGCCCGAGTTGAAGGTTGTGGTCCCCCCGCGGGACGCGCCGTTCGTTCTCTACTGCGCCGGAGAGGATTGGGTGGAAGCCGGGCGGCTGGCGCACGCTTTCCACGTGGGTCCTTCCGAAGCCGCGGGCATCCTGGAGTACCTCTTTCGAAGAGGCTCCTTGGCGCGTCGGCAGCGAACCGGGACCGCGGTTCCCGCCTTCGAATACCACGCCAACGAGTTCTACCCTGTCCTCTTGCGGCAACTCGGCGAGGGACGGCTGGGCCACGTGGCGCGGGCGTCTCTTGACAGGCTCAGGGAGTACTGCTTCGCCAGGCGGCTGGATGTCACCGACCGGTTTCTCAAACAAGGTCAGTTGACCGCGAGCTCGGAGGTCTTTCCGGTCGAGCAGGCCTTTGCCGCGCACCAGCACCCCCACCCGGGCGAGACCACGGTGATAGCCGGGGTCGACGCTCGCCGGCTCGTGGCTGAGGCGTCGGCCGTTCAGCTTCTGCCGTGCACCTGTCGCCTGACCTACCAACGCTGCGACAAGCCCCTCGAGACTTGCCTCACCCTCGGGGCCTACGCCGAGGAGTACCGGGCCCGGGGCGTGGGGAGAGAGGTAACCCCTCCCCAAGCCGCTCAGATTCTCAGGATAGCCGACAGCGAGGGCTTGGTTCACCTCATGGTCCAAAAGCCCGGCGATCGCCCGTTCGCCCTGTGCTCCTGCTGCTCGTGTTGCTGTCACGACCTCCGGGCTCTTCTCCAGAACGGTCGGACCAGTTGGGTGCGCAAGGCCGCCTGGGTGGCTCGGACCGACGCGCACAAGTGCGCGGCCTGCGGCACGTGCACGGTCCGGTGCGTGTTCGGGGCCAGGAAGATAGAGGGAGACGGGCTTATCGTCGACGTAGACAAGTGCTACGGGTGCGGTCTATGCGTTACGGCCTGCCCCCAAGAGGCCATCAGCCTGGCGGCCAGGGCGTCGTCCGCGCTCGGTCGAAGCGCCGGGCCCGCCGGGGCCTGTGGGAGGTAACAGACATGGATAGGCTTTGGTCGGCGGCGCGGGAGGCTGGGTTTGCCGGCCTGGCAGCGTTCCCGTTCACGGAGTTCTCCGCCTGGCTCGAGACGTTGTCGGGGAGGCCCGGGTACGAGGAGTTTCCGTCCTGGCGGGGGTTGGCGAACGCCAGGAAGTCCCTCCCGGCGGCCCGCAGCATCGTGGTCGCGGTTTGGGACTACTCGAAGATCGCCGTCCCGCCCCTCACGGGGAAGGTGGCCCGGCTGTACTTGACCTTCAGCGACCCGCCGGACCTGGCGTCGCATCCCGGGGGCAGGAGTCTTCTCCGGGTTTTCGGGAGCCTCGGATGGGAAGCGACCGCGGACGTGCCCCGGCGCGAGGCGGCGGTGGCGGCGGGGCTCTTGGCGCAGAGAAGGAATTGCCTGGGCTACCTTCCCCGGGGCCACTCCTTCGTTTCCCTTTTCGCCTGGGCCGTCGACGCCGAACTCAAGCCCGCCCGGGCCGTTCGGGATGGGGACACCGAGGGGGGCTCTATGGAACCCATGTCTGACTTCGTTTACCCGCCCGCGCGCCAGGACCCGTGCGGAAGCTGCCGGTTGTGCCTTGACACCTGCCCGGCCGGCGCGCTGGTGAGCCCGTTCGTGCTCGACCCGCGCCGGTGCATCGACCGCAACACCTCGCGGGCAGGCGAGGGGATTCCCCGAGAACTCAGGCCGAAGCTCGGGACATGGATCTACGGCTGCGACGTGTGCCAGCAGGCCTGCCCCCATAACCACGGTGCCGCCGCGGTCGTGGGAGCCGGGGACGGGAGCGGCATCGCGTCCGCGGCCCGTAGCGAGGCTGTTCTGGAGGAGTTGGCCACGGTCGAGGAGGAGTCCTTCCAGCAGACCTGGTCGAAGCTCTTTGTCTACAACGTGGCTCGTAATGACATCCGGCGCAACGCCATCGTGGCCCTGGGAAACGTCGGGGACCCCCGGGCCGAGCGGGCCTTGCGCGGGGTGCTGGGGGACGAGGATCCCGTAATCCGCGGTCACGCCGCCTGGGCTCTGGGCCGGCTCGGCACGCCGGGCGCCAGGCGGGCCCTGGAGAAGGCCCGTCGGCAAGAGACGGACGACCTGGCGCGGACGGAGATTGTCCTGGCGATGGAGCCTCAGCTTAGAACGCCCTGACCAGAGCCACGACGAGGACGCCTGCGAGGATGGTGAGGAGGGGGCTGGCGCCACGCCGGGCCAGAAGGCCGGAGACGACGGCTCCCCAGAGGAATGGATTGTCGCAACGCAAAGCCCACGCGCCGTGGGCCAGGACTACCTGGGGGACGACCAAGCTCGTCAGGACACCCACGGGCACGTACCGCAGGCCGCGCTCGACCCAAGCCGGGAGAGCGGCGTCCCCCAGGGCGACCATGAAAGCCGCCCGGGTGACGTAGGTCGCGACGGCCATGGCCGCGATGACCAGAAGCCTATCGACGCGCGTTTCTTTCCACCCCCGCACCGACCAGCGCCGCCGCCAGAATGCCCGACAGGAGATACCAACTTCCCGGGACATAGAGGGCGACCAGGACCGAGGCCGCCGCCGCCGCCCCGGCCGCCGCGAGGGCGGGCCGCTCCTTGAGCTCGGGAAGCAGTATGGCCAAGAACGCGGCCGGGAAGGCGAAGTCCAAGCCGTACCGTTCCGGGTTCGCCACCAGCGCTCCGAACAAGGCCCCGAGGAGCGAACTCGAAAGCCACGTTACGTAGAGCAGCGTGTTCGCCGCCAGGAGGTAGCGGGCTGAAGGGCCGTGAGCAGCGAAGCGCCTAGCGGACACGGCGTAGGACTCGTCGCTCAGCCCGGCCGCCAGAGCGGCTAGGGCCGCCCTGGGAAGCGGTCGCCCGTGCCGTTTGGAGAGAAACCGCGCCATGGACGCTCCCATGAGGAGGTAGCGGAGGTTGACCACGAAGGTCGTTGCGACGATCTGGAGCGCCGACGCCCCGGCCGACCAAAGGGCTACGGCGGCGAATTGAGCCGCCCCGGCGAAGACGAACGCGGACATCAGAGCCGTTTCCCAAGCGGTGAGGCCGGCGTCTCGCGCCGTAACCCCGAAGACCGCCCCGTAAATCAAGGCGCTTACCGCCAACGGAAGCGTGTCTCTGAGGGCAACGCCTACCGTACCGGGCCGGCCCCCTCCCGCGGGGTCAAGTCCGGCGCTGGCTTGCCTGGGCCCAGGACCCACCATACTCGCCTCTCATTCTGACGTCCGGTCACGCCCAGGCAACGGGAGTCTTCTGCGAGGGCCGAACTTCACTCGGCTCGAGCCCTGGCGGGCCCGGCTCGCGGATCCGCGAGTCCGGCTGCGGGCTCAACTATACCACTCTCGTCCGGGCCAGGGCAGGGCCACGACGCCCGGGATTCCCGATCCCGATGGCCCTGGAGCCCCCGGAGACCGCGTTCACTTGATGTGCCGGGCCTGCCAAGACATCTGTCCCCACTCGAGGATATCCGCGACGGTCTGAGAGACCCGCGGCCCGAGAAGGCGGTCGACCAGGTGGAGGGCCATGTCGATGCCCGCGCTGACCCCGCCCGAGGTCAGCACACGGCCCAGGTCGACGTAGCGTTCCGCGGCTACTTGCACCTCCGGGTAGGTCTCACGGAAGTGCTCGAGTGCTCCGTGGTGGGTCGTGGCCCTGCGGCCGGCCAGCAGCCCTGCCTCCGCCAAGAAGTAGGCGCCGGTGCACACCGAGGCCACGAGGGCCTTCCTATCCGCGTGGGCTGTGACGTACTGGATGATCGAGCGAGCCTCGGCGGCCGGGTCCCGGCCGAAAGTGGCCGTTCGCGGGTCCGGGCCGGTGGCGGGGCGTTCCGATCGGCGCGGGCCAAGCCCGGTAGCGGAGTCGCCCGGCCGAGTGGCTGACGCGGCAGCTCGCGCGGCCGCCACCATCGCGCGGGCGCCCGGACCTCCGGGGACGATAAGGAGGTCGTAGGTGGGCTCTTCTGAGAGCAAGCGTGATGGCTTGACCACCAGCCCACCCCGGCAGATCACCTCGGGCGCGAGCCCCACGGTCTCGAGGGTCAGACCGAGCTCAGGCTGCCGAGCTGCCGCTGAAAACACCTCGAACGGGCCGGCGAAGTCCAGGACCTCGACGTTCTCAAAGACGATGATTCCTACTTTCACCGCGCTCGACCACCCCTGCTCCCGACATGAGCGAGACGGCGCCAGCACGGGCTGGCGCCCAGCTAGGCCACCATCACCGCCAGCCCGCCGAAGATCACGGCGAACGTGGCGAGGGCGACCATCTCCGGGACCACATTGGCCGCGCCGGCCCCGAAGGCCGCCAAGAGCCCAACCTGCTTCCACAAGGTAGCCGCGTGCAGGGACTTCACTTGTCGTCCCCCCTAAGCCTGAAGAAAGCCAGGGACCGCGATGTCTTTGAGGATGGCCAGGCTGGCCAGGGGCTCGGCCCTGAGGATGATGCGGCGGAAGCCGTCGTTGGCCCAGAAGTAACCTGCGCGCCGCGCGCGGGTGCCTGCGGCGCCGGTTACTCTAGATGGCGCCCCGCCGGGCGGCCACCTGCCCCCCGGAAGCCAAGTCGAGCAGAAAGCGCGCTTGGGCCAAGTGGTGGAAGCCGTGCTCCAGGACGTACCAAAGGCTATACTGCCCCGAGAGTCCTCCGACCGGCGACCAGTTCCGCCGCGTCAGCTCGTCCACCGTCACCGTGGCCAGGTCGCGGCCTGTGCGGCGCGCGACCCAGCGCCCGAGGGAGGCGATGCTCGACGGGCCGGGGAAATCGCGGGCAAGGGTTTCCCAGTGGGCTTCTACGGCCAGGCGATAGCGCTCGGGCGGGATGGGCCCGGGCTCCGCTTCCCGGCCCTTGGTGGCAAAGGACACGAGGAAACGTTCCCAGATGAGCGTGTGGAGGAGGAGGTCGCCCACGGAGGCCAGCCCCGGTCCGGGCCGGTAGCCCAGAACCTCCGGCCCAAGGTCTTCGGCCAGCCGGCAGATCGCCCTGAACCTGCGGCGCAGACGAGGCCAAGCAGGCCACAACAGGGCGAATCCGGCTATTGCGGGCAAGTCCGCGGCGGTGGAGGCCGCCCCATCCGCGCTCAAGATGAGCGGCGGCGTGGCGCCGGCGAGCCGGAGATAGGTCGTGAGAATGCCGCGGGCGGAGGCGAGGCGATCGAGGACACGCCACGCCCCGAGGCACGACTCGCGGGTGCGGGCCGACGGCGAGGCGCGCTCCTCGGTCAACCGGCCCTGGAGCGCCTGGGCGGCGGCCGCGGCCCGTCCGCAGGCCGCGATGATGAGGGACAGGGGCGGGGCCCCCTGGCCGGGCCGAAAGGCGGAATCGAGGCCGCTCGCCCCGGCCAGGCCTTCGCGGGCCTTGGCCAGGACAGCGCCCAGGTACGGGAAGAGGAGGCGTAGCGGAACAACCTGTGGCGTTCTCGGTTCGATCAGCGGTCATCACTCCCTAGCTGGTTCCTTCGTTCCCTTTACTCCCCGATCACGGGCAACTCCTCCCACAGTGCGCTTCACGTCCGCGTCGACGCCCGCCGGGCGGCCCGAAGCACGTGCTCAATCTCGTCCGGCGTTGCCGGGAGGTTGTAGGCGCGAATCGATCTCCTCCGGAAGATAGGTCCGTCTTCCAGTCCACGGGCGGCTCCTCGGAGCTTGTGTGGGGCGGCAGGCGAATAGGGCGCCGTGACGCCGGGCGATGACCTTGAGCGACACAAGCGACCCGGGGGCGGGAAGAGAACCCGGCGGATTCACGCCGCCGCCCGGCGGGCCGCCAGGGCGGCGGCGAGGTTCCGGCCGAGGATAGGCTCGTACCCGGGGAGCCCGAGTTCGGTCAGTTTCGCCTGGATGTCCCGCCATAGGTCGTCGACCTTGTCCTTGTCGGGCCCCTTGGGCTCGGCCAGCAGCCGCTCCGTTTCCGCGGTCGTGAAGGCCGGTTCGAGGTCCTCGAGCCGGAGGAGGCCCTTATTCCGCGGGCACGCCTGCTGGCAGGCCAGGCAACCGACCAGGCACTGGTGAGCCGAGGCGGGGAGCCATTCCGGCCAGGGGTCAGGCTGCTCGACGTGGTAGGTCACGCAACGCTCCGCGTGGAGAAGGAAGCGGTCGGAGCCGATCGCTTGGGTCGGGCAAGCCTCCTGACAGGCGAAGCATCCTTCGCACTCGGGCGACATGCCTGCGGGCGTCGGGCCGGTCCCGAAGGGTGCCGTCAGCGCCGTCGCCGCGTCGCCGGGAAGAGGCGCGTCGGTGGCGAAGCCTAAGAGTTGGTGATAGGTACCCACCTCGGGCGCGTGGGTAACGTTCATGCGCCCGTAGGTCACTAGGCCCAGGCGGACACTCACGGCCTTGAGCGGCGCGTCGAGAGACTCCAGCCGAACCGGGCCGGCTAGGGGACCCGCGGCGAGCTCGGCCCTGATATCGCTGGCCGTGGGCCGGTATCTCTGGTAGGTCGGCGGAACGATGAGTTGAACCTGACCGCCCGGCGGGCTGAAGGTGACCCGGTGGGCTGGTCGCGGCAGGGAGAGCACGATCACCGTCCTCACCCACCCCGGGTCAGATCCGGCGTGATAGCCGAAGCGCGGCAACGCCTTCTCGCAGAACTCGGGGTTCAGCTCGCCGTCGAGCCGCCGCTTGTCCAGCTCCGCGCGCACGATGTCGAGAACGCCGGGGTGACCACACGCCACCCGGCAACCCTTCTCCTTGGCCCAGACCCGCAGTTGCTGGAACCACTCACCCACCGACAGCACCTCCCGACGGTTCCGGCCGGTTGCCACGCCCAGGCATCTTTCACCCCGCGCCGGCCGTGTCACCTCAAGCTTGCCACCGGTCCGACTGTAGCACAGCGCGAGGTAATGGGGCAAGGTCTGCAAAGGGGGTTACCGCCGGCGCTACCGGGCGAAGCCTCTCCGGTTGCGCGGGCGGGACAGCGACACCAAGCAGGCGTCGGAATCCACGACGCCTCGGCGGCAGGTCAGTCGGGCGCGAACCACAGAAACATCCCCGGGGCGTCGCCCGGCCGGGGTCTGAAGCCGAACCTCTCGTAGAACCGGGCCCGGCCCTTCGCCGCGAAGAGACCCAGGTACGGGATGCCATCCGCTTCGGCCCGTTGAATGAGGCCGGTGAGGAGGCGGCTTCCGATCCCTTGGCCGCGTCGCTCCGGAAGGACGACAAGGTCGTGGATCCAGGCGTAGACTCCGCCGTCGGAGACAATGCGGCCGTAGCCCACGAGACGTCCACCGGAATCCCGCGCCGAGAGAGAGAAGTAGGTCCCGGCCAGGGCCTTACGGTAGTTCGCCGGTGGCAAGACGTACCAGCCGGCCGAGGCGCAAAGCGAGGCCAACTCGGACGGTTCAACCTGCCCGGAGCCGAACCTGAGTGTCGAGTCGCCGGCGCGCGAACTGTTCATGTCGGGAGGTTTCTTTCGGCGGGCGGCGGGAGAGTTCCTCTCCCGGCCCCCGGAACTTGCAGCCGCGACGCTTCGGCCGGCCGGCGAGACTCTCGGGGGTTCACTCACATTCTCACTGAGCGGTGGATAGGCTGCAGACTCGGTCCCACAAGCACGAGGCCGAGGCCCAGCCTGCAGCTCGACCTCAAGCCCGGGTTCTAGATAATCTGTTGAATTCACCCCCTTGACACCTTCCACTGTCATCTGTAAGATACACCTAACACGTGAAGGAGACACATGACGGATGACCGGACGGGCAACCAGTTCCTGTTGATGCTGAGCGCTCTGGCGAACCCTCACCGCCTGCGCATCCTCGCGGCCCTGACCGAACGCCAGGCCTATGTCAGCGAGCTCGCGCGTGAGCTCAAGATAAGCCGACCCCTCCTCCACATGCATCTCCAGACCCTGGAGAAGGCCGGACTTGTGGTCGGACGCCACGAGGTCTCGGCCGATGGGAAGGCGCTGCGGTACTACGAGGTGACGGACTTTGACGAGCGCCTCACTCCAGAGCGCATCATCGAGGCCGCAAAGACACTCAAGATAGAGCACGACCAGGACGGAGAGGTGGAGTAAGTGACTATCGGATGGCCAGAAGTGGTGGTCCAAGCCATCGTCATGGTTGGCGTGGTTGCCGTCGTCTCGGCGGTGATGGTCGGCAGGGCGCTGGCGGCCCGCAAGGCTGACAAGGGGACATCCGGCGGGCAATACCGCGCGCTCGCGGCGGACTACGAAGGCCTGGCGCAGGAAACGCGGGACGTGCAAGAAACCACGCAAGCCGATCTCGCGGAACTCCGCAAGCGGGTCGAGTCGATCGAGCGCATGATGAGGGAGGTCGGCTAGCCATGTGGTGGTGGGTAGGAGCCGGGCTCACCGCGGTTCTCTCGGTGGTCTGCGTGCCCGCGATCACGTCGGGCAGTGAACGGGAGGGACTACAGTGAACTTCCGTGGTCGATGTTGTTCGAGATCTCTCCTCCGGGCCATCTGGTTGGCGCCCTTGGCGTTCGCCCTTGCCGTGAGCCAGGGCGTCGCGCCTATTCAAGCGGCCGAATGGCCGATGGAGCGCCCGGCCAGTACCGAGATCGTTACTTACGGGACCCTGGGACCCGCCGAGGAGACGGAAGCCTTGCGCCTTTTCGCTTTCACCGTGGCGACGTGGACCGGCGGCGAGATCCGTAGAGTAGTGGCCGATCATGATCTCACGCCTGGAGACGCCGCGAACGTCTATCTTGTCGGTCATCCCCACGACCATGCCTACTTCCGTGAGCTGGAGACCCAGATGCCTTTCCTCATCAGCTCCGACGGCACGCTCACCATCGCCGGGCACGCCTTTCCCGGGCCGTGGACGTTGGCGGCGCGGTTCCCGAACCCGGTTCGCGACGGCTCGTTCGTGGAGCTGTTCACCGCCAGCGACTCCCGGTTCTCGAGTGACACCCTGAGCTCGTACCACGGAGACACCGACTACACGCTGAAGTACTCGGCCGTCGCCCCGGCCATCTCGGCGGACTTTGGGGATCCCCTGCCGGAAGCGACATCAAGCGACCTCACCTGGGAGACCTACGCCACCGAGCATTACGTCTTCAAGCAGCCGACCGGCGGCGGGGTCGACCTCAGGGGAGCATCGGTCGTTTTCGAGCGGGCCTACACGACGGTCTCGAGCTATCTGGGCGGGGAGTATCCCGGTGCGATCACGGCCTACATCTTCCCTGACGTCGCTACCGTGCGGAAGGTCACCGGTTTCCGCGGGCCCGACGACTCAGCCTTCGCCGCGCCGCTATTCGGGTCGGAGTTCCACTGGTCGCAGCCCACCTACGGCGGCCACGAGACGGCCCACCTGATCTCGATCTCGCTCTGGGGACCCGCCGGGACGGACTTCATGCGCGAGGGCGTGGCCGTGGCCGCGGAAGGTCGCTGGGGGAGCAACTCTCCCCACGCCTGGGCCCGCCTCTACCGCGATAGGCTTAGGCTGCGGCCCATCTCGACCATGCTATCCGGGCTGGCCTTCTACGACGTAGACGGGCTCGTCCGGTATCCTGAAGCCGGCTCCTTCGTCGACTACGTCACCGAAACGTACGGTCTCGACGCGGTTCGCCAGTTGTGGTCGGGCGACGCCGTCGACTTCGAACGGGCGGTCCGTGACGCAACCGGCAAGACCCTGGTTGAACTCGAAGCCGCCTGGCGGGCCGACCTATCCCACCACCTCCCCCCCTTCGACGATCCCTGGAAGCTGGGAGCGGCCGCGCTGGCCGTCGTGGCCGCCGTGGTTCTGGTCACCGCCTCCATCCGCAGAGCCCGCCGGCGGCGCAAGGCCGGGGGCTCCGCCCAACGGGGCTGAATTCAGGAAGGGGCGAAAGGATACCAGGCTGAACCTTAGGAGTAAGCCATCAGGTGTGTTGCCCACTCCCGCGCTAGAAGCCGGGGCAACAGGCAGCTGAGCGCGGCCGACTTCAAGGCCATGGTCGGCGGCACCCTCAACGCGACCCAGGCTTATGGCGCCCGGTGCGCCGGGCCAGCGCGATCGCTGGGACGGACACACGGGGTAGAGGCACCCGGGCTTCCGGGTTCCGGTGGGAACCCGTGCGGGAAGGATGGTCGGGAACCGCGTGGCCTCTTCCTGCGCTTGGCCGCCGGGGCCGACGCGGTCATCGAACAGTTCCGGCCCGGCGTGGCCGCGCGGCTTGGCATCGACTACGAGACCGTCCGGGCCGCCCGCCGGCGAGGCTGGCCACGACCTCAACTACATGACTCGTAGCGGGCTGCTCAACCTGACGTGAACCCTCACCCGCCGGATCGGCCGGTCGACGACCGTGTCCTTCTCGGGCGGGCAGTGGGTGTAGAGGTCGCCACGGTCGCCGCCGTCCACGAAGCAGTGCAGGCCGCGGTGGGTCCGCCCGGTCCGCTGGTCGGTCACGTCGAGGGTTCCGTCGGCGTTCACGGTCACGGCGTAGAACTCGTTCGCCAAGGCCGACGGACCGGTGATGCGCGCGCCGCCCGACGACGACTGGGAGGGGGCCGACGCCTCCCGCGGCGATAGGCGATAGTCCTTCCACCCCAGCCCCGGGACGTCCCGGGCGACGAAGGCGAGACGCCGCTCCGGCGAACGCCCGCGCCGGGCCTGCGCTCAGGGCCGCCGAGCCGGCTGCGGACCTCGTCCAGGTAGCTCGGCAGGGTGGAAAGGCGCAGGCGCCACTCGCGCGGCGCGCCGTCCGCCGGGGATGCCCCCCCGCGTCCGGCTCGTCGAGCAGGGCCGCGGCGTTGGAGTAGCTTGTCGCCAGGTAGGCCGTGAGGACCTCGGCCCCGCTGGGGGCCCGGCCCGGCGGATGCCCCGGGCCAGGTTGCGAATCAGCGACTCCGTGCCCACCAGGTTCTCGTCGGGGGAGGCATACCACGGGCCCATCTGCAGCCGGCCCGCTTGGGCCAGCCGACGCAGTCTCTCGGCGTTGCCGGGGCGGAGTTCGGCGGCTACGACCCGAGCCTGGAGGAACTCCGCGGCTGGCCCCGACCGCCGAAGCAGGAGTAGAATGGGGCCAGCGGAGGTAACCGACCGTGGAGAAAGCTACGAGCGTCATCTCCTGGGGCAATCACCTGGACCATTTCCTGGCCCGGGTGGGCGTCCGCCGCGCGGGCGGCCACCTAGTGAAGCCGGGGCTCTACGCCCTCGGCCGCCCCACGCCGGACTCGCCCGTCTTCGTAACCGCGAACTACACCCTGAGCTTCGATGCCCTGCGCTCGGCCCTCGCCGACCGGGACGCCTACATCCTGGTTCTGAACACGCGGGGCATCAACGTCTGGTGCGCCGCAGGCAAGGGAACCTTCGGGGACGGCGAGATAGCCACCCGGGTGCGGGCCACCTCCCTCGAGCAGGTCGTCAGCCACCGGATCCTCATTCTGCCGCAACTCGGCGCGGCCGGCGTCTCGGCCGAGGAGGTCAAGCGGCGCACGGGGTTTGACGTGCGTTACGGGCCGGTCCGGGCCGCCGGCCTGCCAGAGTATCTGAAGACGGGGCAGGCCACCCCGGAGATGCGTCGGGTGCGCTTCAGCCTGGCCGACCGGCTCGTCCTCATCCCCATGGAGCTCGTCCACGCTATCCTGCCGACGGCGGCCGTGGCGGGCTTGCTCTGGCTGGCCGGCGCGAGGCTGGCCGCCTGGGCGGTGGCGGCGGCGGTCCTGGCCGGGACGGCGCTCTTTCCATTCCTCCTGCCCTGGATACCGACGCGGGCGTTCAGCACGAAGGGTTTCGCCCTGGGCGGGCTGGCGATGCTGCCGTTCGCGACGGCGGCGGTGTCTGGAGGCGGGGCGTTGTGGCTGCGGCTGCTCTCGGCCCTGGCCTACCTGCTGGTCTTGCCGCCGGTGACGGCGTTCCTGGCTTTGAACTTTACCGGGGCCACGACCTTCACATCGCGGACCGGGGTGAAGCGGGAGATAGCGACCTACATTCCGGTGATGGCCTGGCTGGCGGGGACGGGGCTGGTCGCCGCCCTGGCGACGGCCGTGGCCCGGTGGGTGGTGGGAACGCCATGAGCGTGGCCCAAGCCTCGAGCATGAACACGCTTCGCTACTTCGAGTCGCTCTGCGTCAACTGCGGGATGTGCCTTGACGTCTGCCCGCACGCCGTCTTCGAGGCGGGGCCGGAGGTGGTGCGCCTCGCCCGCGCCGACGCCTGCATGGAGTGCGGCGCCTGCCGGCGCAACTGCCCGACTGGCGCCGTCGCCGTGGACAGCGGGGTTGGTTGCGCGGCGGCCCTCATCCGCGCGGCGCTGACCGGCGGGGAGGCCACGTGCGGGCCGTCGGACGGGTCGCGGGGCGGGGGTTCGCCGGGCGGGGGAGGCTCGTCCTGCTGCGGCGGGCCGGCGAAGCCGGAAGCCCCGGAAGAGCGGTAGGACATCCAGGGAGGATTGGTTCTATCTTGCTGCCCAAGGTCAGCATCGGAGAACTCGAGGTTTCGTGTCTCGGCTACGGCTGCTACGGCGTCGGCGGCGCCTACGGGGCGAAGGACCCCTCGGTGTGGGAGGGGCTCATCCGGAAGGCCTTCGACCTCGGCATCACCCTCTTCGACGTGGCGGAGGCCTACGGCTCGGCCGAGGAGATTCTCGGGCGGGCGGTGGCCCCGTTCCGCGACCAGGTCGTCATCGCCAGCAAGGTCGGCGTGGGGCCATCCGGCGAGCGCGACGCCTCGCGCGGGCGTGTTCTCGAAGCCTGCCAGGCCAGCCTCCGCCGGCTCGGCGCCGACCGCATCGATCTCTACCAGATCCACTTCGACGACCCCAAGACCCCCATCGCCGAGACCGTCGGCGCCCTGGAGGAACTCAGGTCCCAGGGGAAAATCCGCGAGTACGGGGTGGGGCACCTTCCCTTCGAGCGCGTGAAGGAGTACTGCGAGATAGGGCGGTCGGCCAGCGTGCTCTTCGAACTGAGCGCGGTGGCCCGCGCCTCGACGCGGGACATCCTTCCGTTTCTGGGGCAGCGGGCCGCCGCCGGGAAGGGCCCGGTCGGCCTGGCCTTCAGCCCCACGGGGCGGGGTCTCCTCACCGGGGCCATCGGCCCGGACACCAAGTTCGACCAGGGCGACATCCGGTCGCTCGACTGGCTCTTCCGGGGGGCCAAGCGGGCGTCGGGCCTGCGCGTGCGGGATCGGCTGGCCGAGATAGGGGCTCGGCTCGGCAAGACACCGGCCCAGGTGGCCATCGCTTGGGTCCTCGCCCAGCCGGGCGTGCGGGTGGCCCTCACCGGACCGAGCCGGGCCGAGCATCTCGAAGAGAACGTCGGGGCCGTGGGGTGGGAGTTCCCAGGACGTGAGCTTTCCGATCTTGAGGCCTTCCTGACGGCCGAGGACCAGCGCGTCCGGGCGGAGAGCCTGGCCGCGGCCGAGGACATCCTGGCCAAGCCGCTGCGGCAGGAAGCCGACGCCGCCTACCAGGACCTTATCTTCGCCATGGAGACCGCCGCTGAACTCGGGAAGGTGGCCGAGGCCGACGTCATCGGCCTGGTCACGACGATGATCAAGGTCCGCCGGGAGACCGGCGGGCGGTACGACCCAAGGCTGGAGGAACTGCGCGAGGAGTTGGGGCGCCTCGTGGGCGAGGCGAGCCGGTGCGTCTGATTGTCCGGGTTCCCATGGCCAGCAATTGCGCCCATGTTCTGGGGGCGCTCGGCCCCTACCGGGCCTTGATACCGCCGTCGGTCGACCTCCGACTGCCGGACTCCCCGTCGTTTGGCTGCCTCAGGCCTCACGCCACCGAGTTCGCTCGCTTCCGAGGCGGACGCGACCTCTTCGCGGCCCTCACGACGAGATAACCAACGCTCGCCTCGCCATCGATGAGGAACTGCGGGGAGAGGTCCTCGATCGCCTTGAAGGGAAATGGTTTGCCCTCTGGATGGAGGCTCTGGCGGTCTATCGAACGGTCTGGCCCGAGGCGCGCCGGCCCTTGGAGCGAGCCGCCTCCGATACGGCCCAAAGACGCCGAACTGCCCGAAGTCGTGGTGGTGGCCCTCGTTGAACGGGCTATCGGCATGCACCGAGCGGCACGAACTGGTCCACGCCGTCTCTCCCCATTATCGAACCGACTCCGCGGTCCACGAACTGGCCGGCGAACTCCTTGCTGACCTGGCCGCCGAGACTCTGGGGCGAGGTTTGGCCAGACCGGGGCATGGAGGTCTTAGCCCTGAGGACCAAATGGCCGAACGGTGGGAGGGATGGAAGCTGAGCTATGGGTCCGATCTGGCCGTCACCGCCGAGACGGCCCGCGGCAAGGCCTTAGGGGTTTGGAGGGAGTACATCGACAGGTTGGCGGAGGCCATCGAGGGGGGAGGGGTAGGGGGTAGTCCCTAGGAGTGCCCCGTCACCTCGTCGTCACCCTCGTTCTTCCTGACCTTCCGGAGCACCGACTACGAACCCTGGCCCGCTTGGTTGGCATCGAAGTACCCGGCTTCCGCGTAAGTAGGCGTCCTCCGCGAGCAGGTCCGGAAGCTTACGGAGGCGAGCGCCGGCGCGGGCGACCGGGCGACGGCCGGCCCGCCGGTCATCATCGAGGTCAAAACCGTCTCCGACTGGGAAAGCCGTCTGGAGAGTGCCCAACGGGAGAACGACCGGCTCCGCGGGCAACTGGAGCAAACCGACCGGGAGAACGACCGTCTGGCCTGGGAGTTGCGGAGGGAGACTGAGTCAGCGGAGAGGCTGCGCCAAGCTCTGGAGCGGCGGATGCGGGTCGTGGCTCGTGGGATTGGCCCTCGGCCGGGGTCGAAGGGGGTCACCGATGCGTCCCCGACCGCAGGGTCGAACTCCAGATGCTGGATAAGGCGGCCTCCGAGTCGGTCCTGGGCAGCGTGAAGTGGGTGGCGGCTGAGGACGGCCGGGGGGCCTGGTAGGTCATCGGGCTCGACCGGCAGCCCCTTGATTGGGTGTGAGCGAAGCGGAGTTCGTGGCGAGGGGCCTGGCCGACGGTGATGCGGTGACCGTCACACGCGCCGGCCGGAAAGAGGGGGAACCCCCCAGGGGTCTCTGGTCCCCGGCGGTGGGGCTGCCGACGCTCCCGAGGCGCCGGGTACTGCAGAAGCACGAGGCGCCGGCGGAAGAAGGCTACCGGCCGCTCCGGCCGAGCGCCGGGCGGTTCACAGGGCGGCGGCGGGCGAGAAGCCGGGGACAGGGCGATACTCCGGTGAGATGCGGGCCCTCGCCCAGCAGCGCCCCCTGGTCGGCAAGAAGGTCGAGGGAGACAGCTTCAAGGTGGGCTACCGCGCCATCGTCGAGGCCCTGGGGGCAGAGTTCGAGTTCCAGGGGGCCGGCAGGGACATGACGATGGTGAAGTCACGGGTGCGGGCCGCCGACATCGTAGTGCTGGTCACCGACTACTTGAGCCACAAGGTCTCCGGCGTCGTGACCGATACCATGAAGGCCGACGGGCGCGAGCCGGTCCTCTGCTATGCCGGGTCAAAGGGACGGGGGGCCATCCTGGAGGCCTTGAGGCCACACTTCCGAGCGGTGAACGGTGAGGGCCTGGGACGGTGAACTCTGCCGGCGCGGCCGGCAGGCGGTAGCGGGTGCCCCTGCCAATCCCGCCATGGCCTGGAGGAATGGGTAAGAGAAGGGAAATGGCGAACCATGCCGGAATTCCTCGCCTAGTGCCACACCGTCAGGTCCTGACGGTGGGAGCGGCTAGACTTGGGGGGAGAGGCATGGTCAGGACGGGCAAGGCTTGGGGGAAGGCACGGCCCATCCGGCCCCCGGACTTCCGGGTCATCGAACTCATGCAGCTCATCCAGGATCGCAGGTATCCCAGTGTCCGGCAGATAGCGGAACGCTTCGAGTGCTCCGTCCGGACGGCCGAACGCTACATCGGCAAGGTCCGGGACCTCGTGGCCGAGGACCTGGCCTATGACAACAAGCGCAAGGGCTACACCTTCACCAGCGGCGGTCCGAGGCTCCCGAAGCTGCGGTTGAGCGAGGGCGAGGCGGCGGCCATGTTCCTGGCGGCCAAGCTCCTTCACCAGTGCCGGGGGACTCCGTACGAGGAGGCCGTGACCCGGGCCCTGGCCAAACTGAGCTACCTCTTTGCCGGGAAAGTCACCCTCGACGACGCGGCCCAGCCGGCTGGCTGGGTGTCGTTCCGGGTCGAACCCCTCCGGGGAGAGGAAACGAAGGTCATGGAAACCTTCCTGCGTCTGGAGAGGGCCATAGAGGCCAGGGAGACGGTCCGCGTCCGCTACTTCACGGCCAGCCGGGGGGAGTGGAGCGACCGCGACATCGACCCCTACCACCTCCACTTCCAGGACGGGATATGGTACATCCTGGCCCACTGCCACCGGCGGGGGAAGGTGACGGTCTTCGCGGTGGACCGTATCGGGACCATCGCGCCGACGGACCGGCGGTTTGAGGCGCCGGAGGATTTCTCGGTCGCGGCCTTCCTGAAGTCGAGTTTCCGTATCGAGGTCGGCGACCCGGTGGAAGTGGCCATCCGGTTCGCTCCCGAGCAGGCCCGCTACGTGCGAGGCAAGCGGTGGCACGAGAGCCAGGAGATAGAGGAGCTGCCGGACGCGGGCGGGCAGGTCGGGACCGGCGGGCTGGTCCTGAGGATGCGGGTCGGGGGGCTGGGCGAGGTCAAGCGGTGGGTGCTCTCGTTCGGGGCGGGGGCGGAGGTGCTGGGGCCGGAGGGGCTGCGGGAAGCGGTGGCCGAGGAGAGCAGGCGGACTGTGGCGGTCTACACATGCCCCGGGGAGGCTGGACCATGAGGGAAGCGCGACGGCTGGTAGTCGGGACCTAGGCAGCCCAGTCAGAGCTGATCGTGAGCGCGGCTGCCAGTACACATCGGAAGCTTTCAACGCTCTCGACAACGGCGTGGCCGAAAGTCTCTTCGCCACCCTGCAAACGGAACTGCTGGACCATCTCGCCAGCCTTCCCCGGCGAACTCCCCTACTCCTCCTCAAATCCGAAGTCCCTGAATCTAAGCGTACGGCAGTTCTCGGTGACCGTCTGGACGACCCTGTGAGGTACCCCGCCTGGGGCCACGGCCTTGATCTCCAGCGTCACCTCAACCTCGGCCCCGGCCAGGGCCGCCAGGTGCTTGATGACCTCGTCGGCGATGGTGGCGGCGTCGCGGCCGAGGCGGATAGGTTCGAGGCCGACCTGGCCAAAGAACCGGCGGGGCTCGGTTGTCGCGGGTGTGACCCCCGGTCCGACTCCGGTCGCAGTAGTCTCGCCGCCCGTCACCCATGGGGTCGCGATTCCCTCGGCGCCCGCGCCGGTCCCCACGCCCCCGGTTTCTCCGGCACCAGTCCCCACGCCCCCGGTTTCTCCGGCACCAGTCCCCACGCCCCCGGCGCCGTCCGCGCCAGTGGCGCCCCCGCCAGCCGCGGCGTCCACGCCCCCCGCCGCGCCGGCCGCGCGATCCAGGACCATCTGCCGCTGGGCCGCTTCGGGCTTCACCAGCAGGCTGCCGCCGCTGATCACGACCTCCCCAGCTCGCCCGGCCCGGAGACCCAGGTACCGACCTGTCGCGGGATCCTGGCTATCGGCGAAGGCGAAGGTTTCCGTCCACATCACCTGACTCAATCCATTCTCGATAGCCCGGACCAGAACGTTCTCGTCCTCGAGGCGCGGCAGATAGACGTAGGAGGCGAAGTTCTCCCACAGCTGCTTCACCGGCATGTGGTCCTTGCCGGTCCAGAGGAAGGTATCCAGAGCCAGGCGAAGGCGCGTCCCCGCGAACCCGGTGATGAGCAACTCGTCGTTCACGAGTTTCTTCGAGACTCGCTCGGCCAGAGGGCCCGGCCCCGAAACCCGCGTCTCCTCCCACTCGATGGGGCCGCGTACATCCGGCTGCGCCGGGACGAGGACCCACACGAAGGTTTCCTGGATTCGGACGGTCACGGCCTCGTCGGCCTGCTTCCGCTTCGTGGTGGCCAGGTTGGTCTGGAAAACGTCGAGGTTCAGACTCTCGCGCTCGCTGGCGATGGAGTCCCAGGCCAGGTATTGGCGCACGGCAACCTCCAGATCCGCGAGGCGAGTGCGGTCCGGGGCGAGGAAGACAAGCGTGTTCCTGAAGTAGCGGGGGCCGTTGCCGCGCTGTTCGAGCATGATCAAAGCCTGGTGCCTGGCCTCGCTGTCCCCTACCTTGGCCGAGTGCGGGTGCTCGGGACCCAGAATGACCAGCCGAGCCGCCTTCTCGTCCGGAACGTCCTCGGTGCTGGACGGGGTCGGATGCACGCGCACGAAGTCCCCGCGTTGGCGGTCGTCCTTCAGGCGGGTCTTGAGTTCGTCCCACACGTCGTGCTGGTCGTAGGTGGCCGCCCGGTCCTGCGCCAGGCGCGTGACGCCCGGCTGAGTGGAGAACCAGTAGCGGTTCTTGTCCACATAGAGGTGGGTGGTCTTGTCGGTGAGGCGGCGCAGGGCGTCGCCGAAGACGGCGGGGTTCTCGCCCGGCTGGACGCAGCCCAGCTTCACGGCCCGCTCATCGATGCCCGGGTTTGCCGTGCTCAGGGTGGGAGCCGACCCCATGTAGATCGTGCGGGCCACCCGGCGGCAAGCCGAATAGCGGCCAAGACCCTGGATCTCGCGGTCGATGGCCAGAGGCGTGGAGTGAGGCCCGTCGACGTCCTTCTCCATGACGACCTGCCAGGGAGCTTCGAGGTAGTTGGCCAGTTCGTGATGAACGGCGGAGTCATCGATCGGCACCGTGCCCGGGAGGATCATCAGACTGGAGTCGTTGCGCTCCCACAGGCTATGGATGACGGCGGCCATGAGGCGCAGCACGCCGCGCGTCCGTTGGAACTTGTCGAGGCTCGACCAGGCCCCGTAGAGCTGGTCGAACAACTCAGGGTGGATCGGATAGGCCGCCCGCAGGCGCTCCTCGTAGCGAGCCTCCTTGCAGCCGGTCGGATACTCCTCAGGGCGATCGCGGTAGGCCCGGGCGAAACCGCCGACCACGGCGTCGCGGGCATTAAGGGCGTCCGTGTCTTCGAGAGGCTGGAAGAGGCGCCGCCGGACGATCTCGAACCCTTCTTCCGCGGTGGCCGGACGCCAGGAGGCCTTGATCCGGCCGAAGGCGTGCTCCAGGCGGGTCAGGGCTTCCGCGCCGCCCTCGCCGCCGATCTCGATGGTCGAGGACGGGATGCTCGCCACGACAATCGTGGTCGAGACCTGACGAGCCGCCTCGGTCAGGGCCTGAACGAAGCTGATGTTGGCCTCAAAGGACCCTCCGGGCAGCCCACGCACGGTGTAGAGCTGACGAACGTAGGTCACCCACTCGTCGATGAGCACCAGGCAGGGCCCGAAGCGGGTGAAGAGGTCCCTCAAGATGTCGGACCCCGGGCTCACTCCCTGGGCGTCAGACTCAGCCACCAGGCGGTAGCCGTCGGCCTGACCCAACTGCCAGGCCAATTCGCCCCACAGAGTGCGGGTCTCTACGCCATCAGGGTGCAAGCGAGTGTGCGCCGGCGACATGGAGGTACCGACCAACACGGCCCGTCTCACGCCCGGGAGGTGGCCGCCGGCCCGGTCGGCGAGAGCCGCCTCGGCCCCGGGCAGTTCCGAGAGAGGCCGCCCGGAGAACAGGTGGTAGAGGGCCATCATGGAGTGGGTCTTGCCGCCACCGAAGTTGGTCTGGAGCTCCAGGACCGGATCCCCGCCCTCCCCGCGAAGACGCTGGAGGGCGTTCCTCAGAAGCGCGCTGAGACCCTCGGTGAGGAAAGTCCGGCGGAAGAACTCCCTCGGGTCGCTGTACTCGGGCTCGCCCTCACCCCGGTAGACTTGAGCCAGGTCGGCGGCGAATTGGGCCACCAGGTAGCGACCGCTAGCCACGTCGGGATGCGGGGTGGCCACCTCCCGCCAGGGTTTGAGGCCCGGAAGGGGCTGGCCCTCGGTGGAGGCCACGCCCACCTTCTTGGCCTGGCGGCGCATCGAGGCCTCATAGCTGAGGCGGAGGAACTCGCTCTTCATCCGGTCCACCTCGTGCGCTTCCTCGGCCGAAATGGCCGTCAGGAGCCGGGTCACGGTATCGAGAGCGCGATAGGTGTCGTCGGCGGAATAGGGTTCCTGGTGGGCCCAGCGGTTCCGGATCTCGCGGAGTTCGGCGATGAGAGAACGCTCGGCGTACCCGAGAGTCCGCCCGAAGACGTCGCCCCACTTGTCCCACATGATGACCAGGAGGGCGTGAGCGTCGAGGCGGGGCTCGCCCCGGAGGTCTGCCCAGTCCTCGTGGAGACAGGCGGAGGCTTCCTTCCTCCAGGCTTCGCCGTACTTCTGTTCCAGTTCACGCCGGACATAGGGATGAAGGCCGACCCGCAGCAGTTCGAGGGCCCGTCCGACCCGCTCGTAGTTGGTGGCGCTCAAAGGCTACCCCTCCCCAAGGAGACGTGGCTGGGTGCGTGTCTCTGTGTCCAAAGTGCTCTCCGAAGCCAGCCGAGTGATCTCCGGCCAGGCCACGACGAGGCTGTTGTAGGCCAAGGCGTCCTGGGACCAGTTCTTGCGGTCGCAGATGGTGTAGAGGTGGTAGGCGAGATCACGGGCGGCCTCGCCGGGGGTGCCGACCTGCTTGAGAAGGTCGGCGGCGGCGCGTTCGCCGCCGCGATCCAGTAACAGGCAGGCTAGGTGGTGCGTTGTGTGCCATACGGTGAAGCTCTGGTCGCTTGCTGGCAGGCTGTCGCCGGCAAGCTCGGCCCGGCGCAGAAGACGCACTTGCCCCCCGCGGGTCATGAGCAGGCCGACTTCCGCGAGCCTTGAGACCGCGGTGTTCTTGGCCTTAGACAGCGTCTCAGCAACGCCGAAGGGACCCTCCGCGAACCCGTACTGCTCGAACCACGCCAGTGCCCACCGCGTGCTGGGATCATACTCGCCCTCGCGGGCAGCGAAATGCTCGTCTAACACCTGGTTAATGAGAGCGAGCGCCATGCGCACCCGCATCGGGGATCCGTCGGCTTCGAGAACCCGGCCATACCGCGAGAAGACAGCCATACCGGGGCCGATGGCCGCTTGGGCCAGGTCGACCGGAGCAATGTTGCCCTCCCTCAAGCGGTCAAGGGCGGAGGGCAGCTCGTTCTTCAGAGTCTTCAAGAAGCCAAGACGGGTTGTCTGGGGAGCGTCGTGGGCACGCGTGCGACAGACAATCACAATGGACGAAGCGAGGGCTCCGACGTTGCGCTTGAGGTTGGCGATAAGCTCCGTGCGGACCGGCCACGTGCCGGTGACCGTGAAGCCCGCCTTCAGCAAGGCCTGGAGCATGGTCTCCCAGCCGGTCGAGGTAGTCAGGCGGTCTCCACCAACCCCCTGGACATCTGTCTCTGACTGCTTGAAGGCATAGAACAGGACCATGGGGTAATCTGGCAGATGACTCTGGCGCGCGGAATCAAAGAACCCCCCCAGTCCGTCCTCGAAGAAGCTCTTAGCCCTGAGCCGATTCCCGTCGAATCGGTAGGGCGTGGCGATCAACTCTTCGGCCTTCGGGGTCAGAAGCATGGCGAAAAGGTCGGGGTAAACTTCTTGAAGCGCACGCCTGAGCCAAACATAAAAGAAGTCAGACAAATCGGCATAGCCAATGTTGTCATAGTACGGGGGGTCCGTGCAGATGACCCACGGGTGATCGTAGGTGGCTAGCCGGGCGTCGGCTTGCTCAGCACTGGCCGGAGAGGCGATTGGCGAACTCGCCACGACTTGGGCCAGGTAATTCAACTGGCTGGCGAAACTCCCCGACGAGTTGGAGAACGGGTTGCCCTCGACGAAATCCCAGGTCATAGGCATCGCCTGTCGGGCAAAGACCTGCTGGATGTTCTCGCCGGTTGTGTCCCAGAAGCAGAGCGTGCAGCTTCGGTTCACGAGGCGGCTGACTCCCAGACCGAGGTATGTCGCGATCGCATCGGCGTAGGCTGTGCAGCCATTTCCGCCATCCCGCCTCTGATCGGCTGGCAGCCCCGCCACAGCCGCATCTCCTAGCACCTTCTCGCGAACTGAAGCTATCAGTTCGCTGAAGACTGATAGCGACGCCAACTGGCGCTTGGTAAACAGGTCAGCGAATGTCCGAAAGCCATACAGGAGCGGAGCGATGTGCCGCGGATCGTAGGGCAAGGGTTGCTCCGGAAGCCAGGATGCCTGGGCATCTTGGGCCATCCGTTCGTGCTCGGGAGCGGGGGCCACATAGGCTCTACCGGTGGCACCTTCGGCCACGATGGCCATTAGCCGCGATCCCATGCGGCCCGCCTTGGCCTCGCTTAGGACATGGACATCGGATATGGGCTCGCCGCTGAGAAGACAGGCGAACTTTGCACCGCGGGCCGTCTTCGTGCCGGTACTGAGCGTGTCCAACTCCTGGGGGTTCAGTTTTCCGCTCCGCACCTCGAAGCGGTAGTCATCTGAGATCCTGTCAATCACGGGCTCCACCCAAGCCTGTCGTGTCTTCTTCGCACTGAGCATAAACGACCTCACTAGAGGCACGTGCGCCCCCCCGCAGGCCGGGTTTGGGCTGGCGACTGTCCTGGCCCAGAGCCAGCCGATGACCGTGGCTTCCCCTCCGCCGTTCTCCGCCGGCAGCCTCACCTTGGGGTAGAGGTGGCCTATCCGCCGTTCGGCTTCATCGCGCATCCACTTTCCATAGTAGCGGATGTCCTCGGCCAGGCCTTTGGCCCCTGTCCAGGCGGTCTGCCAGCCCTCGTCCTTACATTCGGTCTGCTTCCACGTGGGGTTCACCGGCGGCCGTCCGGCGAACTTGAGTGGGATCTCGATGAGGGCCTTGGTGATGAGCACGGCCACGGGGTTGAGATCGCTGGCGTGAGCTTCCAGGCCGAGGCGCTGGGCCTCCAGGGGGATGGAACCCCCGCCGCAGAAGGGGTCCAGAAGCGGAGGTGGATCGCCTCCGGCGCTCTTACGGATTTCCGCGCGGGCCTGGCGGAGAATGTCCTCATTGTTGGTGTTCTCCCACTTGACCAGTTCCTCTATCAACCGAAAGAGCCGCTGCCGCTCGGCTTGCTGGGCCTCTGGGGTCGGAAACTCCTCTGGATGTTCCGACGGGTCGTCGACCAGTTGGGCGAAGAGCACGGCTCGGCAGGCGGCGAGCGGGCGGCGGGCCCACCAGAGGTGTAGGGTGCTCGGGTGGCCGTGGCGGATGGACTTCTCCCGCGCCGACGCCCGGTTGATGGCTTCAAGTGGTAGCGCGACCTCAATGAGCTTCTTACGGTAACTCACCAGTTGGGTCCCCTCTCGTTCTTGGACGCCCGCTGCCTAGTGCGGGCTCTCCGCCCGGTTCCAGAGTCCACGCCAGGCGTAGTTCACGCTGGCCACTCCGAAGTCCGGCTCCCGCTGGAACGGTTGGCGAAGATACTTCGTCCCTCTGACCTTCCCTTCCTCGACCTCCACCAGGGCCAGGACGAAGTCTTCGGGCTTGTTGAAGGCCGTCAGGATCTCGTTTCGGGTAACGGTCAACGTCGCTGCGCCTGCCACCCGGCCCTTGACTTCGATGAACCGCAGCCGGCCGGTGACCGGTTCGCGGGACTCGATGTCGTAGCCTACCCGCGCGGCGCTGACGTCCCGAGGCTCAAAGCCCAACTCCCGCTCGGCGGCCATGACGGCAACCATGGCGATGAGTTCAACCTCGCGTGTCTCCCGGGCGAAGGCCGCCGGTGTCTTCCCCGAGGCCTGGGCTTGCCCTCTAAGCCGGGCCAGAAGTCCGGCCGGCAAAACAAGGGCCACGCCCAGAATCTGAGGGGGAAGGGGTGAGAGGTTCCCCTCCTCGCCTAGGGTCCTGAGCCGGTCCGCCAGGCGGCCCTGGAGCTCATCAGCCCGCTGCCGGGCCTTGGCCGAGTTGAGGTGAACGTTGGGTTTGCCCGCCTCCTCCTTGAGGCGGAGTTCCTCGGCCCGCCTGTCCCAGTAGGTGATTTCGGCTACAAGCCGCTCGCGCACGGCCGCCGTGGTCTTGGCTACCAGTTCCTGCCGGCGGGTGCGGACTTCGTCGAAGTGGGCGGGTACGAGTTCGGTCACGGCGTACTCGATGGCTTGAGCCTCCAGTTCCTGGCCCAGCCACTTCTCGTGGATGAGGTAAGGTTCCAGGAGTGCCACCTCGTCGACCGTCAGAGGATCGTAGTCGAGGTAGGGCGCCGACCCCGCCGCGTGAGCCCGGCCCTCGGCGTCGATCTCGACGAAGTGTAGCCGTTTGGACAGCACCCTCGCCACCCCGGACGGGTCGAAGCGGTTGTCCCGTACGGAGTGTTCCAGGTAGAACAGGACTCTCGGGATGTCTCCCTGGTCGCGGCTGTCGACCAGAACGGCGCCCTGCGTGAGCAGGTTCTGGTGACGCCGCAGAACGAGGTCGAGTGTGCCTTCCAGAAGGGGGTGCCCCGGGCAGACAAAGGCGGCCTGAGGCTTTCCCGGTACTGAGACCAGGTCTTTCGCGAAGCAGATCCGTTCGTAGCGCTCAACGATGGAATCACCCAGAGCGGTGGGGGCGTGGTGATGACGGAGCATGGCCGGGACGAAGGTGATCTCGTATCTCTTGCGCTCGCGCTCGCGGACCGCCCCGCCCAGACCCCGGAAGGCTTCCACGAACAGTGACTCGATGAAGTGGGGCTGCAGCCGCCGGGCCTCGGCCCGCTCCATGTCTTCACGGACCCTCCGCACGACGGAGGCGTCCAGCGAGTCGTGAGCCAGAGCCCGGTCCTCGATCAGTTGCTCGAGCCGTTCGCGGTCGAGGGCTTCGGCCACGGTTTCCTTGAGCCGGGCCCGCACCTCGGGTCGATCCCCGTAGCGGATAGCCTCGACGAGCAGGCGTCGGAGTTCGGCCCCGCTGATCGCCCTCCCCAGAACGTCGAAGACGGCCCCTTTCAAGGCCTGGCGTTCCGTCTCCAGTTTTCTGAGAAGGGTCAGGTAGACCTCGCCTTCCCTGGTTTGTTCGGCTACCAGGTTCCAGAGATGGCAAACCTCCGTCTGGCCGATGCGATGAATGCGTCCGAACCGTTGCTCGATGCGATTTGGGTTCCAGGGCAAATCGTAGTTGACCATCAGATGGGCCCGCTGCAGGTTGATGCCCTCGCCGGCGGCGTCAGTGGCCACGAGAACACAGACGCGGGGGTCGTCGGTGAACCGGCCCTGGCGTCTGCGTCTTTCCTCGCGGTTGACGCCTCCGTAGATGGTGACCACCTCGTCGGGCCGACCCAAGACAGTGCGAATGCGCTCGGCCAGATAGTCCACAGTGTCCCTGTGCTCGGTGAAGATGACCAGCTTCCGGCGTCGGCCGTTGGCCTCGAACATGGCCGTTTCGTCCTGGAGCAGGCGGGCCAGCTCTTCCCACTTCTTGTCCGTGCCGCTGCGCCTCACTCTTAGGGCTAGGGCCTCCAGTTCACCGAGGGTAGCGATCTCGGCCCGCAGCTCGGCGATCGTGCCGGCCGCCGTGGCCTGATCGAGAATCTCGTCATCGCGCTCCTCAAGTTCGGCGCTGGACAGGTCATCGTCGTCCTCCCAAGACGGAAGGACCGCGGACGGGTCTGGGTCGCCGACGAAAGGGTCCCCTTCAGCGCGCCGACGGCGTTCCTCTTCGCGGAGGCGCTCTTGCAGGCGCTCGCCTCTCCGGCGGATGGAGCGGTAGATGGCCTCGGGAGAGGAGGCCAGTCGCCGCTGAAGGATGGTCAGGGCGAAACCCACCGTGCCCCGGCGTCCCTCGCTGTCGAGAGTGTCGGCCCGGTTGAACTCCGTCTGGACGTACTTGGTGACGCGCTCGTAGAGGCTGGCCTCGGCCGGTGACAGGGGGTAGTTCACTGTGTAAGCCAGCCGTTCCGGGAGAAGCGGAGTGCCGTCGAGCTTCACTAGCTTCTCCTTGGGCAGGCGCCGAATGAGGTCGGACACATCCACCTTGGGGACGCCGCTACGGAACCGCCCTTCGAACCGGTCGGGGTCGAGGAGCGCCATGAAGAGCTGGAAGTCCTCCTCCTTGCCGCTGTGGGGCGTGGCCGTAATCAGAAGAAAGTGCCGGGTGAGACGCAAGAGTTGGCGTCCGAGCTTGTAGCGGAGCGTCTCCTTGACTTCGCCGCCGAAGAAGGAGGCCGACATCTTGTGGGCCTCGTCGCAGATGATGAGGTCCCACTCGGTTTGAGCCAGTCTGGCCTGGAGCATTTCGTCCCGGCTGAGCTTGTCCAAGCCGGCGATGACCAGGGGCAACTCGGAGAAGACGTTCCCCGTCCGAGCGGCCCCGATGCGGTCGTTCGTGAGGATCTCGAAGGGCAGGTGAAAGCGCCGGTAGAGCTCGTCCTGCCACTGCTCGAGAAGACTACCCGGGCAAACGACCAGGCAGCGCTGAACGTCCTGGCGGAGGGTCAGCTCCTTGATGAGAAGACCAGCCATGATGGTCTTGCCGGCCCCGGGGTCGTCGGCCAGAAGGAACCGCAGGGGTTGCCTGGGGAGCATCTCGCCGTAGACGGCGGTGATCTGGTGAGGTAGGGGCTCGATCATGGAGATGTGCACGGCCAGGTGAGGATCGAAGAGGTAGGCCAGGCGAATGCGGAGAGCCTCGGAGACCAGACGCAGGAGCGCGCCGTCGGCGTCGAAGGTCCAGACCCGGCCCGGCTGCGCGATCTCCAGGGTGGGTTCCCGGTGGCGGTAGAGAAGCTCGTTGTGCACGCGGCCAGCTGAATCCTTGTAGAAGACCTCGGCGGCGGCGCTGCCGTACCAGACCAGACTCACGATGGTCACCGGGCCTTCCGGGAGTATCCCCTTCACACGCGCCCCGGGGGTGAGGTCCTCAAGCCTCGCCATCCTTATTGGGTCCCTCCTGTGTCTTCCCTCAGCACCGGGCCGAGGCCGAAGCCGAGGGCTGTCTTGCTGGAAGGCAATAGACTAGCTGACACTTCCAGGCAAGGCCAGACAAACCCTGCCAAAATCGCGGTTATGGGACCAGGGGCGGTGATGCCTAGATAAGTACAAGCTACCTCACCGCCGTCGCGTAGAGGCCAATGATCTCGGTCAACTCCCCGGGCCTCAACTCCACCATCTGGGCGAGGGCTTCCTGGGCCGCGGGCGAGTCCAGCAATCCGGCCTTTGGATTGGCCCGCTGAAGAATCGCCAGGGGCGGAGCGAAGTGTCTGGGAAGCTCCGCGCCCTCTATCGGTTCCATCCGCCCTAGAGCCTCCTGAGCCAGTCGAGACAGACCGAGCACGGAGAGGAAGGCCAGGTGCCTTGTCAGGGCCAGCGAGTTGTAGCGAACGGTAGCGCTGTCGCGAGCCGCGGCCAGGTTGGCTAGCGTGTCTGCGACCTCACTTTGCACCCTCGTCGAGACTCGGTCGGGCAGGCCTTCATCCAGGGCCTTGAAGATCTCCCCGGCAGCTGCCGGGTCAGTAACACAGAAGGCGCCGACGACCCGGCAGACCGCGGCCACGAGGCCGTCCTTGGCGCCGGGCCTGAGACGCCTGAGGACATCCGTGCAGCGCAGGGGTGAAGCCAGAAGTCGTGCCAGCTTGGGGCGATACCCCTGCTTAGCGGATAGGATACTCCTTCGCAGCCCGTCTTCGTACTCGTCGAGTCCATCCTGCCAGACGCTGCCGCCTGTTCGGGCGAGGCGGGCAAGGACGCTGGCCACATCGTAATCCCACCACGGGGTATGCCCGGCCTTCTCCAAGAGCGCCGATATGGCGAGGTCCGGGCTGAGCCTTCGGGACAGACCCCGGACAATGCTCAGCGTCTCGAAGAGCGCGACCGTTCCGGACAGAGAGACGACGCCCGCCAAGGCCCGATGCAGATCAGGACTGCGGGCAGCCCCCAGCCCGAGGGCACCTGATGACCCGAGAATGACCAGGGTGTAGGCGGCAAGACAGATGGTCACCCGGGAGTCCGCCATGAGCCTGGCCGCGCCAATTCCATACTCCCGGGAGCCAATCTGAAACGAAATCAGGGCCGCTGATACAACTATGGCAAGGAGAGTCCCGAAGCCCTGGGCCATCGAACTGAAGTAGTAGGGAATCCAGGGGTCGCCGGGCGCCATGAACCAGCCGACCAGCAGGCCCGAGACTATGGCGAGGAACCAAAGCCATTTGGCGGCCAGGCAATCGAGGGCGCGCCAGATGACTTCCTTGAGCCTAGGCTTTCGCCGATAGTGACCGGGCAAGTTCTCAATCTGGTCGACTTCCAAGCCCCAACCGATGTGCATTGGCTCCCTCGTAGTCATGTGACGCTACCTCCGGCCACTGGTGCGGCGCTGCGTGGTGCGGCCACGCCTTGTGGGTGCACGTCCTTCTAGCTGTTCCAGTCGGGTCTGGGATGCTTGTTGTTACCCGGTCGGAGCCGTGCAATCACGAAGTACTCAATCGCCAATGCCTCACGATAGAACTCGTTAGCGAGGCACACTGTATACACGGACTCCGCCCCCTGACCGGCATCGTCATTTGCCTTGGCGGCCCCATTGGTCAGGACCTCGAAGTGTCTGCCGACGCGCTGGGCCAGGTTCGAGCTAGACCCGACGTACAGTAGTGCTTCCGATGGCCCAAAGAAGAAGTAGACGCCGGGGGTTTGGACGCCTTTGCCTTGGCCGGGGATGTACGCGTCGCGGTAGCCCACTGAGAGGCTCATCGGGCCACTCAACTTCAAAGGATCCATGCCGTCCCCGAGAGGGTATCGGCTCAGTAGGTCCTGCACGTCTTCAAGATAATTCACTGGTGCTCACCTCCGGATTCATGTCTTCGCCCAAGGGGCGGGTGCCCCTATCCACCCCAGGGGTCGGCAGCGCCAATACGCTGGCGTCGATGTGCTGGGCCTCCCATCCGCCGGCCCTCATCTGGCGCAGTTCGATTACTCTCCCAGCCCCGAGCAGTCTGCTCGACACCCCCAATCACTGGAGTCGTTCAGCGGGGGTGGGTGAATCCTTTCCGGCTCCGTGGCTGATTCTAAGCCCGGCCGCTACACTGCGGGCTGAACGAGGAGGACGCGGCGGTGCCGAACACAGTGGAAAGTGCCACTTGGGAAACGGCGCCTGCCGATGAGACAAAGCCAGATTCAGTCAGACTAACGACTTGCGGTTCACCTGCGCCGTCCCTTGCACACCCGCCGGAATTTGGCCGGCGTCAGGTGGAACCGCTTGTTCGGCGACGTGCCGCAAAGGCAAGTGCATCACGCTCGGGTCAGCAGGGTGTCACACGTCACGCAATTCCCCAGGGGGTCTGTCATGGAATTGGCCAGCACCTGGGTCAGGGAATTCCCCGGAGGTCCGTCAGCGGCCCCGTGGGCACCGGCCCCAATGTAGGCCTCAACCGTGGTACGCGAGATGGTAGGCATCACGAACTCGATCCGTGTACACGACGATTGCGGAGGTCGCGCACCAGTTCCGGAAACGCCCTCGTCCAGAGGGCCTCAAGCAGAGACCGGATCGAAAGCACCAATACATTGGGTGGAGTCTCGGCCCACGTTGGCCCTTGTGGATCGGGCCCGTCGCCATACAACAGAAGAGCCCAACGAGACCCTGCTGCACCGCTGATGTATAGCTGTAGCTGCTTGACCGCGCGCTTCGCTTCGGTCTTGCCTCGGATTCTCCCTTTCACCTCAACCAGCAGGGGGTTCCCGACGAATGGTTCCAAGACATCCGACCACACAGCGAAGTCAGCACCCGTATCGCGGGCGTGCGACTGTGCAACAACATCAGTACCGGAAGAAACAAGAGCGTCTGCGACAACCCGCTCAAGGGACCTGAAGTCATTCGCCACAAGTGAGCGTTCCAAGAGAGCAATTAGGTCGTCTGTCTTTGCACCAAGACCAACGAGTGGCGGTGACTGTGGAGTCGGCTGTCTCTTCGGTCGATTCGGTGCAGACAGCATCTGATCAAGAGCGAAGCCGATTGCTTCTTGGTTCTCCAAATCGGTCCTGAGTACGAGGAACTGGTGAAGCGGAAAGGGGATGGGATCTGCTTCGGGCGGAGTAATCAGGACGATCCGACGTCCTAGAGCAGACGCCTGCCCAAGCTCGAAAAGAACCCGGGGTGACTGCTGCCCCTTCGTTAGGACGCCGATGACGAGGTCGGCTTGCGAGAGTTGCTTCTCGGATTCGGACGCCCAATCCACCCAAAGCGAAATCCTGAGGCACGAGTATACGAAGCCCGCGGGATTGTAGGCAGGCGCGGAGAGCACCTAGCTTGGCGCCCGCCGGCGCGGAGATGAAGCATGTCTCGAGTGCCGCTGTTCTGTTGGGGGTCACTCGCATCCCTCCCGTGGTCTTCCGTTACTCACCATCAGCCCAACGGATAGCGGCTGAGCGGCGCCGGGGCTGGCTGCCGCACGATCGCCCACGCCTACTGCGTCCGCTCGAGCCGCTGGTTAGCCGGTGCCGCTTGTTTGCGGCCGCCGATAGAATCGAGTAATTGCTCGGCCGTTACCACGAGGAGGTTGGTGGTGTCAAAGGTGTTCTTTCCGACACTTGAGAGGTAGAGCAGGTAGCTACGCATCTTCAGGAGCACCCTTAGCCTCTCAGGCGAACCCGCGACCGAATTCCCACGAGTGACGCGGCGTTGATGGCTCCGCCCATTACGTGCTTCCGTGAGCCGCTGTTCTCCAGTTCGATAGCTAGGAAGCAACGTGCATTCCAATTCCATCCACATACGTGGTCTAGGGGCGGTACCGGATCCGAGAATGTAAACTCTTGAACATTGTGGGAGAACCGATCATGAAGACTGCAGAGAAAGGGTTGGTGGTCTAGAGCCAGCCGGTCGTAAGCATCGCCCAAGTTTCCCACTATGGCGAATGGACCGACGGCGATGTCAATGCGCGGCGAGTAGAACAGGTCTCGGTTGGGCAACCGGGTTCTCCACTCACTCTCGACAGGCACACCGGGAAACTCCCTACGAAGGGCTCCGGCGATCGAATCCTGTTCAAGCACAGCTTCACACCTCCCAAACGGGCGCCGCAACTACTGGCGGCACGCCTTGAGTCCGACTAACGGGTAACCGTTCATCTCCGCTGGCTGCCACCTGTCGGACTTGGCCCCGAGAGGCCAGCGTCAGGTGGAACGGGTGGTTGGCCACGTCCGCAGCATTTCTTGTATTTCTTGCCGCTGCCGCAGGGACATGGCTGGTTGCGGTTTCGGCCCTTACGGTACTCCGCGTCACGTTTGCGAGGATACTCGGGTTCGGAGGTGTGGAACGTTCTTGTTAGTGTAAGGATTCCAAGCTGCTCTTGCGCCTGGCGAGCTTCATCCGCCATCTCTTCGTTCCATTCGGTGCCGTCCAAGTAGATCAGGTCCTCGGTACGGTCACCGTCATAGCTTGCGTGCTCAGTGGCGACGCCTACGACATGCCTCGCGTCCTCATGGTCGAGTCTAGTCACCATGCAGTAAAGCCTGAGCAACTCAAGACGACGCTGGCGATACTCGTGAAGGGATAGGTGGGCAGGTGGCTTTAGGGCCAGAAAGACATAGTACGGGTCGTCGCCATTGGTGGGCTGAATGACTCTTGCAGAGCGGAGCTCCGCGTCGGCACGTTTGAGAATGGCCACCAGACTCTTGCTAAGCATACGGCGCCTCACGCGAGGCTCGCGAGCCATGAAGCGCAACATAGTCTCCTGGTCGGCGATGCTGGCTTCGGTGGGGACGTACTGACCGCCCCCGAGAATGAGGTGCGCAAATCTGTCTATCAATCGGTCCCAGCTGTAGCTAATCTCGTCTGCCTTCAGCTGTGCGCGGCGATCCGAGCTTGCCGAGAACTTGTTCCATAGCCCATCATCAATGCTGACCTTGTAAGTCCCTTTGGGAAGAACAAAATCGTGTTGCCCATCGGCGCCGATATGCGCGAGGTAGTGGGCAAGCAAGTTCTCCTCGCCTGCAACCATGCCGAGTCGACCGGAGGCAGTCAACTGCTCTTTGCGCGTGAAGTACCGGACAAGGTCAGAAACGGTGTCTACAGTCTCAAGGACGATATCGAGAGTGGCATCATCCATAACGTGAACAAAGCCCTCTGAAGAGTCAAGGACGCCAACGGCGAAGGGAATGAAGGCGGGGTCGGAGGGTGTGTAGTGGGTTCGCCCCACGAGGTCGGGACAAAGCAGGAAACTGCCCGATCCACCAAGGTGATGCTGACAGGCTAGGCCTGCGCCGTGGGCAACGACGATTCTATGAAATACAAGGGAGTCGGCTGACGGGAGTGAGCAAGGCAAGGGTAGCGAGCAAGAGCTGTCCAAGAACAGCCGATCCGGACGCTCCTGTATCCAGCGTTCCGCGCCCCATACCTGTTGGGCACTCTTGAGAACCGCCCGCTTGAACCATCGCGACCACGCAACGGGAAGATCGCCTGTGTCGGGGAAGGCACACTCTTTGTCTGAGAATATGAACACCTGTTGGCCGAAGACAACCAGTAGACCGCATACTTCCTTCCCGACTTCTCCGCCCGTCCACCGCTGGTCTCGGTACACGTGTGGCCAACTCCAGAGCCGCAGAAACGAGCGCCGGCACAGCCGGGTCAAGTAGCGTTCCGATTGGGTGCCTTCCGGTGACACTGCGGCTCGGCCTCACCTAGGGTGATTCGCAGTCTCTCATGCCGTCCTGGCTGACGGACTGCGCCCAATGATCTCGGGCGGGCAGCCATGGAACCGTCCAGGCAATCGTGTTCCCGCTCGACTATTGGCTTGGAAAAGCGCCGTCCAGTCGACGGACGTCAGTCGGGCTCGCGGCCAGCGAGCCAAGGGTTATCCTCTGGGTCGTAAGTCCACGCCGACAAGTCGAAGTCCGTCAACAAAATGACCGGAACGCGACCGCGTCCAGCAATGGAACCTTTCAGTAGGTCATAGGCCGGTGCTGCGCCCTTACCATTGAAGTGCCGAGTAAAGACCGCCGCCGCGATATCTGCAATCCTAACCTCGAGAGACTCATGCGACCTCACGAAGACGAGGTTGTTCCAAAAGAGGTCATTCAGGTCAAGGCGTCCGTTTCGTCTATACCTGTCCAGGACCGGGTGCCCTGTCTTGGCCCAGGTGTCCAGCAACGGTATGGGGTGCCTCTTGGAAGTGTACCACAGTTGATTTCGTAGAAGCTCGTGCCAGAAGAAGTTGCTACGCTCTTCGCGAACGAAGTCCCGATCAATGACATACCTAAGGCGGGTCAGCTCTGAAGCGTACCCGCCAGAGATGCTATGGCCAAAAGCGTTAACGAGGGCCAGCACGATACATTCGCCAAGAAGGATGATCTTCAGGTAGGTGTCGTAGCTCAGCTTCCGAAACCAGTGGCCGAACTCCTCATAGATCTGCGCCATGGTCTCCCGGCCCAGCTTCCTGTAGAAAGCGGTGCCACGCTCAATGCCTTCTCCCTGCACTTGTCTGTACTTGTCCACCACGGCGGGCGGGTTGTCAGATGGCCGAAGACCGACTGGGCTGAGTATCGCTCGTGGGTGAGGCAGCACCACGTTCTGGGCGAATGAGACCAGGTCGGCTTCGCCGAGCGAAGATCCCTTTATCTCTCCTTTGGCGTTCTTGAGGCCGCGGGGTAGTTTGCGTATTCCGGTCAATCCGTCCACGCGTTCCGGCTGAAATCGTCCAGCGATTCCGGTTCAAATCGTCCACCCGTTCCGGCGGAAATCGTCCAGTGCCCGCCCTTGT
>Ga0315293_10000499_pt1 | contig 36483 bp, 65 predicted proteins | sample YL17G13_20_MG_FD_203071 | JGI IMG/M metagenome (GOLD analysis project Ga0315293, IMG submission 203071) | Sediment microbial communities from Yellowstone Lake, YNP, Wyoming, USA - YL17G13_20 | ecosystem: Environmental > Aquatic > Freshwater > Lake > Sediment | place: USA: Wyoming | collected... | reverse complement strand
TAGCCCCGTGGCTCAGCGGTATCGAGATCGAGCGGGCTAATATGGATGACATTCAGTTCGACAAGGTACCTATGGATAGCGTGCCTGAGAGTGCTTTTAAATGATGTATGACGATGATCCTTTGGTAGCATGGGAGCCGGGCACTATCTTCGATCCTGGATACAGCACTGAAGATATAGGCAAGCTCTGTGACAGGTATTGTGATAGTAGTTCCATGACGATGTTCAAAAAAGCGTTCACCATGGATCCCGCACTGTTTTTTGATTGCTGGGTGTCGCAAGCCAGAGGAAATGTTTTTGAGTTTGACGGGGTGGCTGTGAAGCCAGCGGTAGGTAAAGTCCAGATATTCAGTCAAAAAGTTTTTCACATACTGTATGAGATACCGATAGAGAGTGTGCCTTTGTACGTGAACGAGGACTCTTTTTTGTCTGAGATAGCTAAATGGAGATTGGAGATCGCGAAATAACCAGGAGGCCATCTATGAGCGGACTGCATGTGATTATCAACAAAAACTTCACTCGGGGGTTTAAGAGGCTTGTGTATAAGTACTCACTGACCTGGATCGATCGGAAACACAGCGCTCACGTAGTACCTCTGTCAGCGAAATCCGCAAAGGAATTGATCGCGAGTGGAATGTGCACGGAAGGGTGATTTTATTGGCTCGTAGCTCAATCGGCAGAGCTTTTGGCTGAAATGTACGGCTGCTCAGGTAGGAATGCCTGAGTGATAATCCCTCAAATTCGGGGAAACCTTTAAAATGGCAATCCCGAGCCAAGCCTCGTAAGAGGAAGGTGTAGAGACTGTACGGGGGACATCCAGAACGGATGAAGAGACAGTCCAGACCACGAACCAGAGTGGGCGGCGAAAGCCGAAGTGGTATGGTTAACCAAAAGGTTGGGGGTTCGAGGCCCTCCGAGCCAGTTTACAAAAGATAATGGACTATTACACATGGAAAAAGTTCAAGACATCGCAGCTCTCTCAGACGACGACCTGTTTTCCGAGTGGAAGGACTGGTTTACGTATTATCGTAACCAAGGAGAGCTGCCCGAGGACGAGCGTAAGTATTTTCGAGAGCTCTGTACTGAAATGAAGAAACGGGGTCTCGTGTCCAAAACGGTACCGAGTTTGAGTGGGTTTTTTACTGAGTAACTATTGGGGCATAGCTCAGTTGATAGAGCGCGGACCTTTGGAGTCCGATGTCGCACGTTTGATCCGTGCTGCCCCAGCCAATGTATATTGGGGTGTGGTACAGTGGTAGTACAGTAGTCTCTGAAACTATTGACCGAGGTCCGATTCCTCGCACCCCAGAATAAATAGGAGAGCAGTCATGGACAGCACCGGCGTGAAAATGGTTTTGGTCATCAGAAAAGACTTGAATATGCGCCGCGGGAAACAAATTGCCCAGGGTGCGCATGCCGCCATGAAAGTGTTCCTCGATCGAAAGATCCTCAGCAGCGACCCTCAGATGCTCATGATAAACATGACCGAGGATATGGCTGCCTGGGTACACGGACAGTTCACGAAAATCTGTGTGAGTGTGAACTCCGAGGAAGAGCTCCTGAATATATATCGTATGGCAGGCGCTAAACAGCTACCGTGCTCTCTTATACAGGATCAAGGACACACTGAGTTCGCAGGACAGTTGACCTACACGGCGGTTGCTGTGGGCCCAGCAAAGGCGGAATTAATCGATGAAATCACCGGAAAACTCCCTCTGCTCTGAAAAGTGTGAGGCGTGCAGAGGCACTAAGAAGGTCCTCGTGTACCCTGACGGCAGTACGTCAGTCTATATGCCAGCGATCGCGATGGACTCACACCATAGTGGAGTGAGGGTGGCTGAGTGTCCGGATTGTTTGAACGGAGAGTAGTACAGTCTAGTAGTACGCCCGGTTTGGGACCGGGAGGTCGGGGGAGCAAAGCCCCCCTCTCCGATTTATAGTTACTATGTGTAATCAAGCACACTGTTTACAGGACCAAAAATAAAAGGAGGTTTGTATATGAGACTAGTCAAAAGTTGTTTTGCATGCGCATTTTTTTTAGTTCAAGCTTTTTGTGATGAAAATGAAAGGGTGGGCATAGCCGTGACACCTTTTGCCACACTTTCTTATCCCATGCATTATGCTAAAAAAAACTACACCTACGCTTGGGGAGGTGGAGCAAAATTGGGGCTGAATTATTCTTCCCCTCAGTTATTGGGGTATGACTTTGGTGTATTTTGTGGAGTTGACCAATACCGCTATAATCAAAATGATTTTGCAAAAATGACAAATATCTGTCTCGATTACAGTGCGAATCTATTATTCGTAACTATTGGGTCAAGTGTTGGGGCTGCACGTTTTATGATTAATAAAAATACATATGACAGTTTAGGCGGCAGTACAGGCACAGAACTAAAAAAAGAGAATAATCAGTGGCAGTTTTCTAGTTCGTTAGATCTTGGATTACGTATTCCAATAGGAAAAGTTTGTGCAATAGGTACAGAGTATAGTCTTGTGTCTACTGAACGCGCATACATGTTTTGGCATGCTCTACTTTCAGGAGCTATTAAACAAGTAACACTTCAACCTTTTAGCAATGCTGCCGCTAAGCGACTCGAAAATAACGATTTAGCTGGAGCTGTTATATTCAAAATAATTAATCTTGGCATTGTCGGTTGTTGGTATTGGTTTGATTATAAACATCATAATTGGCCTTGGCATGATGACCCGCCGCTGCGCTCTAGCCGTATAACTTTTAGTACAACATTTATAATTCCTATACTTAAATAGGTGCGATGAAAATACCTTTATAGTCATTAATAAAAGGAGCCCCTCCATGAAAATCGTCCGTGCAATGAAGCAGATCAAGAGGCTGCAGGGTGAGATCAAAGAGCTGCAGAAGAGAGCATCGAGTTGCCTCAACACGATCGATGGAAACGAGTTCTCCGAGAAGTTCGATGAACTCCTGAAAGAGCTCGCTGAGAAGAAGGCTCGACTGTCTTATCTCAAGAACGGGGTCATGCTCGCCAACATCGGAGGCGACAAATTCAGAAGGATCCTGGAGCTGGGTGAACTCAAGAGCCACATTGATTTCATTAGGGAGCTCGAACCCCAGGCAGGGATCGCAGAAGCCCGTTACGGGGAGACCGCACAGAAGAAGATCTCTCAGTGGACTGTGGTAGCCAAGAACAAGGCCGTCCAGGAGACTCAGAGTAAGATCAACGAGATCACCGACGAACTCGATGACTTCAACGCAAAAACAGACATTGTACAGTGAAAACAAAGCGGGGTTGTCCGACCGAGATAGATCGAAGTCTGATGCCCGGAGAAATCCAGGTTGAGGATGACGATACTATTTCAAACTTAAAGACAAAGATCTCGATACCTATTTAGGTCATGGGTTTTCTAGTTCTTTGTCGTCCGTCACCTACGGCTCGATTTCGAGCTACGGTTTTTTGTCTTAGTGACGGCCCCGCTTTTTTATATTTCTATGAAAACACGAAGAGCACTCGAGATCAAACTCAAGGACGGGACATCCACTATCCTTGAGCTGAGCAAAGCCACAGCAATCAAGGCAAACGTAGGGATGCTGCATCTCGATCGTTTGAAAGATTCTACATGGCGACTGACGTTTAGCGATGACATAGCTGAGGATTTTAGTAAGATAGAATCAATAGGGATCATCCGGGAAAATTGATATCGGAGTGTAGCCCAGCCTGGTAGGGCACATGCTCGGGGAGCATGTGGTCGCTGGTTCAAATCCAGTCACTCCGACCAGTTTTAGAATGGATATATAGTATGGATCTCCAAGAAGCTACTACCACGATGGCTTTCCTCATGAGGAAAGAAGCTGATTTTTATGAGCTGCATGCCATGCCCGACCAGAAGCTCACACGCGAGGATCTAAAACAAATTGAATGGCTGAAAGCAAATACCAGAGAGTTTGGCAACAGACTGGCTGCTAACCCGAACTTTTTTGATGTCATGGAATCCTGGACCGTAGTCATTATGGGCTCCGAGGGTGTGAGCTCTGACAGCGTACAGGAGTCTTTGAAAACAGACGACGTAGACGATCTGGTAGACAGAGCGAGCTCCCTGGCAGCATCTATAAAAGCACATCTCAGGAGCAACGGGTACATGATCTGTGAGATGAGCGCTGGTGAGGATGGGTGGGATGTGGCTGTGAGATGTACAGATAAACAGTCCAGAAACCTGTGCATGGAACTACTCCAGAGGTACACCCAGGCTATAGACATGGGATTACTGTCTATATCTCGTAGGTTCGCAGGGCACATGCTCCCGGGACTACGTAACTGGGACGATGCCAAACGTATCCTTTTGATTTATGGTGACGATCTACCGAGCATGGAGTGACCGGTGATACCCAACAGAGAGTCTATACCTGAATTTTTGAACCAAAACGGACTCACTGGGTACGGTGCAGAAATTGGCGTGCAGAAAGCTGAGTACTCTACTGAGCTGCTCAGCAAATGGAACGGGAAGAAACTTTATCTGATAGATTCCTGGCGTCACATAGCGTCTACCAGTAGAGACGTCAGTAACGTAGATCACAACGGGCACCTACAGAACTTGGCTCAAACTTTCATGCAGGTGTACCCGTACGGTACTAAAGCATGCTTGATCCGTGAGTTATCGGTAGAAGCTGCAGATCTATTCTCTGATGGTTTTTTTGATTTCGTGTATATCGACGCAGCGCACGACTACCAATCTGTGCTGTCTGACTTAGAAGCTTGGGTACCTAAAGTAAAAAAGGGCGGGTATGTATTCGGGCACGATTATCTGGATTTAACGTACGAGCAAAACGGATGTGCGGATTTAGAGGTCAAAAGAGCTGCTGAGGACTATGCCAGGATACATGGGTATAGCATCAGCGTCATAGAAGATCCTTTTCCGACGTTCTACTTTTTGAGATGAAATTATCGGGGTATAGCGTAGTCTGGTAACGCGTTTGCTTCGGGAGCAAAAGATCCCGGGTCCGAATCCCGGTACCCCGACCACATAACATAGTAAGGATACCAGCACATGCCCAGTCTCCCTATCCAGAAAAATCCACCACTCGTATATGTAGTGACTACTCTACGTTTTGGGTTCATGTATCTAAACGACAAACAATCTTTGGACGGCAAATACCACTCGTTTGGAAAAAGGACTGCCAAAACCCAGAAAAAGTATTTTACTATCACCAGCGAGAGAACCTGGGGATGGTACTCTACTCTGGCTAAAGCAAAAGAAGCTATCGAGCACAACTACGGTGATATGTACGAGAATGAGTATGAGTGGGCTGTGATAGAGGGGCTCGCCGAAGGCATCCTGTGTGGCGGGAGGATGCCCAAAGAGTGTTGGTACAAATGGCAGGGTACGTGGGAAAAAGGCAGATACAAACCATGGAGGAAACCTAAACAGTACGACAACGTGATAGGTTTCATGAGCCGGATACACCAGGTGAGAGCACACTGGGGGATAGCTAACGAGAAACGTGTAGCGTAGATAACAACCACATAACATCATCAAAAAGGGGTAAGAAAATGAGTGAGTTTAAAGCCGGAACAATCGTCACTACGTATTTAGGTGGAGGGATGGTAGGCGAGATTTTGGGTACCTCGTCGAGCAATGGGCTGACGGGCAATTTTTACATGATAAAGATACTCGACCGGGGTTTCCCAGAATCAGAGATAGAGAAAGCTGCCCCTACGTGGAAAGAGTATCCTGGAGAGTACACAGTTTTATCAGAAAAAGTACTCTACAAAGCTGCCTCGGATCTTGTAAGCACTCTAAAGTCATTGGGCAAAATATCTCAGGACCCAGATGGTAAAGTAGTCCAGAATGAGCGAGCAATGAGGATTGCGGTGAAAAACCTGAATATAGATGATACACAGATCAAAAAATTTCTAGAGAAAGCTGCAAGAGAGTACATGAAATCCAGAGGCGAGAAATGTGAGATAATTGAGGTCTACCCTTTAGATTTTATTGTCCGTTTAAAAGCTAAATACGGGTATGGTGGTGCTACTCATTTGAGAGTGCCCGTGGCAGATTTTTTTGAAGGTAAATCTAAAGTAGCTCAGATGAGTGTAGACATGCGTAATGCTCTAAAAGAACAGGGAGCTGTAGTTGTAGAGTTGGAAGACAAAAAACCACCGACCCTTGAAGAGTATGCTAAAGATAAAGCAAAGCACGATGCGTTTCAAGCTACTCTAAAAGGCGGAGCTGTCAAAATGAGGACTACAGCCAGAAAAACTCGCAAAAAATAACGAGTTAGAGGGTTGGAAGTAGCTCACTATAATTTTGGACAAATATAACCAAACTTGGACAAACGTAATTATCTATTAATATCAAAACAAGAGGTATAGTCTCATGGGAAAGAAAAAGCCAATGGTCATAAGAGTCACTAAAGAAGAATTCGAGTTAGATGACGGAAGAATATTTCCCCACATGCTGGAACTCGACGAGGTTCCGTCTGTAGAAGAATTTCAGGAGACATATGATCATTGGCGAGAAGTTTTCAAAGATGTTATAAGGAACGAATAGTGGACCGCTTGATACCTATTAAAGATGCCTCTCATATGCTGGGAGTAGATAATAAAACTCTCAGAAGATGGGAAGCAAATAAACTTCTGTCCTCCGTAAAAACTAAAGGAGGGCATAGAAGGTATCTTATTTCGGATATCACTAAACTCCAAGGATTAGAAAGCAGCACAGATAAAACTAACAGATCAGTAGCCATTTATTGTCGGGTATCTTCTCATGAGCAAAAACAGAAAGGAGATCTTGACCGCCAAAAAGGAAGGATGCTCGATTACTGCGTATCAAAAAAATACTCAGTAGAGCATGTGTTCGAAGAGGTTGGGTCTGGAATGTCTGACAAGAGAGCTAAACTCTTTAAGCTAATGGATCTTTGCGTAACAGGTAAAGTATCCGCCGTTATCGTCGAACATAAAGATCGTTTAACCAGATTCAATCTCAATTATTTGAGGAAGTTTTTTGAGAGCCACAACGTAGTAGTCGAGATTGTTGAAGAGACACTGTCTAAAAGTTACGAGAATGAGCTGGTTGAGGATATGCTGTCTTTGATTTCTTCTTTTTCTTCGAAGATATATGGTAAACGTAGTGCAGAGAACAGGCGTAAAAAAATCACAAGTAACATCAAAAAGGAGTCGGTATGAAAAAATTGATTATTGATAACATGTACCCAGGTGCAATTCCTGTTTATGATTGTGGTGTAGATTCAACTCCAATGGTTTGTTCAATTAAAAACAGAAAAGATGGAAATGTAGAAAGTAAAATGGTTAAGGCAAAGAAAAAAGATTCCCGCAAATATGTAGCTATGTTGTACAAGATATCTTCGAAATCTCTATTAGGCATAGCCAATATATTGAGGGGAATGGAACGTGATAAAATTAATATGTTCGATGTCTGTCTGTGTATTCGTGGGGATGAGATAGGACTAATTAAGCACAATTCTTAACCGTGGGATTCTGCCAGGGAAGCACGCTTGTTGTTGGGTGTGTGCCAGTACCTCGGGACGGCGTGCTTTTTCTGGCATAAAGGAGCAGAACTATGACAGACGAAGAAGCCGAAATTATTAGGTGCAATAGATATTTTGACATTGTAGATACGGTGTTAGGGAAAATAAACCGTGGTTTTGAAAAATCAGAAACGGTTGTTCTCGCAAAAGAAGACTGGGAGATAATATCTGAGCATATGCGCAGTTTAGGTAGCATTTTTAGAGATTACAACCTATTAAGAGAGTCAATGGGGATATGAAATTCATACGCTCTTCCAAATGTAGCCTCAAATTCGCTACAGCTTCCAAGCTCTCCGAACTCAAACGAGTACTCACGGAGTATGGGCGTGTCTGTAACATTTTCATTGAATCCTTTTGGAAAAATGGCACTCCCTCTAAATCTGAACTCCTCAAAGAAATAGTAGATCTTCCACAGGATACTTGGTTGAGCGCCCGATTAAGAAAAGTGGCTGCTCGGGAAGCTACAGACATGATTATTGCTGTGAGGGAGAGGTGGAAAGATAAGCCTTGGAAGATTTCTATGCCTGTTCATAAGGGCAAAAGAGCTTATGTTTCTTGTACCATCGCAGAGTTACAGGATAAAGAAACAGCTGAGTTTGACGCTTGGTTACATCTACAGTCCATTGGAGAAGAGATCATCCTGGATTTTCCTATTAAGTTCCATAAACATTTCAATAAACTGGCTATACAGGGGAAACGTCTTAACTCCTATATTATCACAGAAAAATACGTCCAACTGTCTTTTGAGATAGACGTGGGTGATAAGAAAAAAGGTGTAAATGCTATAGGAGTAGATACGGGTATCAAGGCTCTCGCTTCCCTTAATAACAGTCAGCAGTATGGTTTAGATACCGAGGCATGTATGGAGCGTATCAAACGTTGTGAGCACGGCTCTAATGGGCAGAAACAAGCCCGGAGAGCTTTTAAACAGAGGATCGATGAAGTCGTTCAGGAAATAGTAAAAGAGTTCAAGCATATCGATTTGGTCGTAGTCGAAGCTCTGAAGAACATGAATTATAAAAGTAAACTCAAACGTCGCTTGAGTAAAAATATGCGACGTTCTATCGGCACTTGGGCGTATAGGTACTGGTTAAAAAGGCTGGAGCAAGCCTGTGAGACTAACCGTGTTAGTTTTCGCACCGTGGCTCCTTTTTATACCAGCCAAACATGCCCGAGCTGTGGTCATGTCGATAGGGGGAATCGGGTAGGACAGGTATTCCGGTGCCTGAGTTGTGGTCACGCAGGCAACGCCGACGTGGTCGGAGCCAGGAATATACTGACTCGATTTCTTACGGGACTCTACGGTGCCCGTTACAAACCTTATGCGCTTGGATTTGTCCAAGTTTAATGGAACGGTGCTAATGAATTTCGATACAGGTACCAAACTGGCTGATTATCAACAAGACATATTCACAAGAATATGCAACAACCAGCCTATACCCCCATCTACATTATCCCGCCTGGAACAGAACTACTGGGTCAAAGCCGCGGAGACACTCGCCCCCAGTAACCTGGTGGTACGACAATACTGCTTGATAGACATGCTAAGAAACTACCCCATAAACTACAATCGTATCCGAGGTCTCGTAGACAAGCTGTCGTACGCTTCGCATAAAAGTGGTAGAATTTGGTCAGAAGGGCATTCATATTGGTGCTACGTGAAACCTTTCATAGTTAAAGCGTGTACTTCGACCAAACCAAGGCTCACAGGTATGATGAGTGTCGTAGAGGAGATAGACACGGGTTTCTGTGCCACAGCCTATAACCGTGGGTCAGTGTGGTATCCCGCCCCGTTTGGAGATTTACGGGATGCCCCTTTGGGAGATGAGTTTCAAAAGGCCATAGACAACAATCACATAAGTACCAAAGGTTGTGTGATGAAGAGATCGAGCTCTTTCTACACGATCAAAGGATGGTCGATAGGTCTCAACCCGCATACCCCTGCTCGCGACTATGACATCAATATCGTGGGCGGTATCCCTGAGGGTTTTGTTTTTTACACAGGCTACGACAAGAAGTATTCTTCGGTGATAGACGAGTGGGCTGACATCCTGAGTCCGCGTAGAGTATTTTCGTTTTTCAAGAAATAAATTCCTCCGACAGGCCCCAGCTGCTTTAATAGTATATTAACCTACATGTCGATCTACATCACAGGAGACACTCACGGTAATTTTCAACGGTTCAGCGCTAAACGCTGGCCCGGTGTCCGATCATTCACGGAGGGTGATATCGTCATCGTGGCGGGAGATTTCGGACTCCTGTGGTCTATAGAGCCCAGTGAAGAAGAGATGTACTGGAGAAAGTGGCTCACCGGTAAACCGTGGACCCTCCTATTTGTGTGCGGAAACCACGAGAACCATCCACGACTGAAAGCACTACCTACAGCTCGCATGTATGACGGTAACGTAGGCGTGGTAGACAGAAATATATTCTATCTGAGACGTGGAGAGATCTACACCATCCAGGACAGGAAAATATTCACGTTCGGCGGTGCAGATAGCATAGACAAGGCACACAGGACCGAGGGTATCAGCTGGTGGCCTGAAGAGATACCGTCCTACGCAGAGATGGACTATGGACTGAGTAATCTCGAGCAACACCAGTATGCAGTAGACTACATCATAACCCACACAGGTCCCCAGGATATCTGTGAGGGGCTCCTCAGGAAGTACGGGGGCATAGGTTACGACACAGACCCTACCAGGATATACCTCCAGCATGTGTGCAGTACCACGACCTTCAAAGGTCTGTACTGTGGTCACTGGCATGAGGAGTATGACGTGGACAAGTATCATTTTTTGTACGAGAGAATAGTACACCTACTGTGATAAATAACATACGCGTATTTTCTAGGTACAGCACCGAGAAGCTCATTAGTACAGAGGCTACCTGGGGATTGAAAAGCCCTTGGATACTCATCTCAATTTACAGCGGATCAAAAGGACCCGTAATAAAGGCCGAGCTTGATTTTGATACGCTAAAAACTAAAGGCTGCATAGCCTACAAAGCTTTTGAGTTTCACGACATCACTATGAAAGATTTCGTACGGCTCAAAAAAGAGTACCACACGAAAAACGACAAGCTAAAAGTATTCACCAAAAGCCAAGCTAAAAAAATTCTATCTTTCTTGAAGCAATACCACAAATACGGCATGGATATGACTTTGGTAGTACACTGTGAAGCAGGAGTGAGTAGGTCTGGAGCCGTAGGCTTATTCGCCTGCAGGTTATTCGGTTTAGATGAGTGCAGATTTAGAGCGATGCACCCAGTCATAAATCCAAACCCCCACGTTTTCGACACGCTATGCTCGGTGGCGAGAGTGAAACTGGGCAGTGTGGAAGACGCCCTATAATAGTCTCCTAATACAGTTGGCTTTGATATGGCGACACTCATATTCGAAGGGCATAGTGGGTACGGGGACACTGGGATAGAGGAGTTTTCTTTTATCTATAACGGTGACCGGTTTAAGATCTTACCCAAACCAGGTAGCTATGATAAGTTAGAAAGTTTCATGAAATATGTGCAGTACATAGCTCCTAAGACTCCTGATAAAAATCCCTGGCGTTATCGTGTCAATGCAGACCAGAGATTCTCCAGGGTTTTCGATATCTACAAGAATGGTAAAAAGCTGGAGGATGCCTCAGAGACTAAAGTAGACACGCCCGACCTATCAAAACCTCCTCAGGCTAATCCTGGCGCTGAGCAGATGGAGATGCCCCTCACGGCCTCCTTGGATAGAGTCAGCGATCGGCTCGAGCGTTTGGGCTGTATCAAAGAAGCCTACGCTCTGGATGTCATCGCCAACATGCTCGACCGGTGGGTGAGCTCTCAGTCGACTCAGTTCTTTGACGAGGTGACCAATCAGGGCATCGAACCGGATACCGCGGTGAAAGTTCTGGACATCGCTGGTGAGCACGGTTTGAGAGCGTAGAAACTTTGTTGTTGACTTTTCGACTGCACCGTGGTATATTAGTTAGGCGAGCAGGGAACTGTCATTTCTTCAGTAGGATGTGAATTTCAACAATGACCGCACGCATGAGCATCAGTATCACTTCCATTAGCGAGACTATCTTTGATAGTTTTAGCCTGGATGATATTATGCGCATCCGACGGCGTTGAAGTTCCTAAGGAAATATAGAGGGACTCAGGCCCCCGTCGGACGCAGAGAGCGACCGACGGGGTTTCTTGTTTTTATGGCTGTCTAGCTGAGATGGATTAGCAAGAGTCTGAAAAACTCTAGAGGACGGATCGTTACCGTCGGCAGCCAAATAATAACATCATAGGAGCGTGTGCCATGACGATTAAAGAGATGGTCCGTGACCACAAGAAAGTTCGATTTTCTTTTTATCGGGACAAAGAGCTTTGGTATATTACAGAGGACGGTTTTGAGTTCCCGGTACCGATCGAGGAAGTTGGCAATGCGACGTTCTTGGCAGAGGACCGGGCGCTTCTATTCATGCGCTATATTAGAAAGCACATGGAGATGTTAGACAAAGCAAAGAAAGAGCATGAGGCCCAATATGCTGACAAAGGAAATAATGGGATTCAGAGTGCTCTTCCAGCCTGTGCTTAATGGATATACGGTAGCGGTGTCTGACGGCAAGAACGTGAAAAGGATACCTCTGCTGCCGGATATAGTGCAGGTAGAGAGAACGATGGACGCCCTGGATAGGACAGAGATCGACGGGAATACTTCTTTGGAGTATTTCTCAATGATCGTAGCAGGGTGTCTATCGCTGAATATGAAGAGAGTTTTCGGATAAACATACAGGGGCGTAGCTCAGTTGGTTTAGAGTTCTTGATTGTCAATCAAGAGGTCGCGGGTTCGAACCCCGTCGTCCCTGCCAAGTTATTTGATAACACGGCGATGTAGCTCAGTTGGTTTAGAGCAGTAGAATCATAATCTACAGGTCATCAGTTCGAGCCTGATCATCGCTAATTTTGAATTATTGCGGAGTCGAGCAGCGGTCTAGCTCGGGGGTCTCATAAGCCTCACCTCTTAACAGAGGACGCAGGTTCGAATCCTGCCTCCGCTACATTTATAGGAGAACCATATGCAGTACCGAGAAGCCCTACAAAGGAAAGACGGAAAATGGGACTACGCGGTCACCTGGGACAAGGTCACCAGACCAACGGGGTATTGCGCTACAAAATGTAGCGGGCATGAAACCAAAGAAGAGGCAGAAGAATGCTACAGGATCTATATGATCGACAACGCCTCATATCGCAATGTTCCGTTTGATGAAGATAGGAGAGATCAACACCATAAGTGTGAGATATGCGGTATCTGGACTATGTGCCGGGCTCAAGTAGATCCTATCGAGGAACATTTTCTATGCCCAGAACACTTGAATAAAGAATCACTTTTGAAAGTTGTTCCTGCACCAGGTTGCTCAGCATCATCATGGTGAACATGAAACCGAAATGGCTTGTAGAGGATTTCGAGGCGGACAACTCTTTCGGTAATCTCGCCGAAGAGGTAAAGCGTCAGGGCATGGAGTGCGAGGTTAGAATGATTGTGAAAATCTAACAAATATTAAAAACACGTCGATAAAAGTGTGCCCTATGCATATAATAATTCCAGGAACCATCCATCAAGGAAATTTCCCAGCTCTCAAACAACTAATGAGGGATTGGTCCTCCTGTATCCGATATGCCTATCAAAGGATACATAAAAACGGGCTAACCGGAAATGATGTTAAAAAATCCTGTAAACCTCTCTACATGAATAAACTTAATCAGAGATACATAGCTGACGCAGTATATAAAGCTCAAATTATTAAAAAAGACCATGTAATTTTTGGAGGTAAAAAGAGGTGGAGAGATCTCCTTTCAGGACTTATATCAAAAAACGAGTGGCACGAGAGTAGGAATTCTGAGTTGTATTCAAGAGGTGACAGGGCTACAAAAGGTAATCCTAATATCAGAGTCCTGAATACCCCTGAAGGATACAAACTCAGAATTGGGTTGCCGGGGCCCAGAGAGTTTATAGTGTTTGATCTCTACATCCCTGAGGGCAGAAATAAAAATTACAAAGAACTCCTGGATCTTTATGGGGATTGTTATGACGTAAGGATTAATAATAAAGCAGGAAAGTTTCATGTTTCCATAGGTTTAGAGGTTCCTGAGAGAAACCCTACCTATCTTTGCTCTAATGGAGTCTTAGGTATAGACACAAACCCTGATGGTCTCGCAGTTGTTGAAATAGATTCTGATGGAAACCTTCTAAACCACGAATATCTTATTTCGCATAGACTTCAATTTGCTCGTCATAACAAAAGAAAGAATGACACAGAAGATTTGGCCTTTAAAATAGTCAATAGAGCTGTTTTGGCCAACAAAGGGATTGTGGTAGAGGACCTTAAATTCAATAAAGGAAAACACGGATCACGTAAATTCAACAGGTTACGACATAATTTCATCTACTCGCAGCTACTGATAGCTATAGAGCGCAGAGCTGTAAAAGATGGGGTAGAGATCAGAAGAATCAATCCTGCATTTACCTCTATAACAGGTATCCTTAAATATCAGGAACAGTATAGTTTAAACAGACATACCGCAGCGGCCTTTATCATAGGTCGTCGTGGTATGGGAATAATGGAAAGAGTAAAGGTTAGGCTGGAGCTGGGAGAGAACAAGAAGCTGAACCTTGCAGGAAGAGGCTTCAAGATCGCTCTCACGGTGAAAGCTTATGCCTATTTCCGCCACTTGTATAGGGTGGTGGAAGTGAAAACGCCAGCGGTCACACCGCCGTGCCTTACTCCCGGGATCGGGAATTATGGCACTAGTTAGCTCACACAGAGAAAAACTGTGGGGCTAATGGTAATCGGACTCTATTTCTGGTCGAGTCCGTGTGTTTGATTTAAACATTTAGGAGTTGAAAGGACTCTTTGATAATCTGTTGAAAACAAATTTAACAGATTTTCTAAACCAGGTCATAACGTACCTTCCTGAATTGGCTGTAAAGGAGTTTGAGGAGTATCAGAAGATATAGGTTCGTAGCTCAGCTGGTCAGAGCACCTGTCTGATATGCAGGGGGCCGAAAGGTATACGCTGGTTCAAATCCAGCCGGACCTACCAAAAATTGTGGAGAGTTGGTTGAGTGGTCTAAAACACCGCATTGCTAACGCGGCGGGGTGTAAAAGCCCCCGCAGGTTCAAATCCTGCACTCTCCGTATTTTTACAAACAGTATATTGATAAGCACTCACGACTATAAGGATATCTATCATGTCCAACTTCCCACAGTCTCTCGGCTCTCTCCCTTCGGGAGGTAGGCGTCGGGTGTTCAATCCGTCCATCCTCAGAAGGACCGATGACTCCTCCTCAGAGGCACAATATACCAAAGCTACCACTAAAGAAGAGCGAAAAGCTATTTTTCATAGAGCGGTAGCAGAGTGCGAGCGAGAGAAAGCGATAGCCCGTATGAACATCTGTTGATGATCTTCTAATAATCATGCTCATGTATGACCGCAGACGATATCAGCAAACCTCGAGCAAAAGTAGTCGACTGTATAGTCGTCACGCCCGAGGTACACAATAAGCACTCCGAAAACGAGGGAGCTCCACCAGAAGCTAAGCCTACCAGGAGACTGTCGCGTTTTTCTAGAGCTGTACCCGATTTCTATGCCACGGTAAAAAATCGAGTGCTACTCATAAACAAAGAGATGTCTGCAGAGAAAATGCCCTATCGGTATGATGTAAAGGCCGTAGATGGTAAACTGTTGATAGACATGCTCGTTTTGGACAAGCACGGGGATATAGCTCTCCAGCACACAAAAGAGGTGACATCGAGCAACTATAAGACTATACTGGATAATTTGCAGTCCGGTGTAGGATTTCTTTTCGACGATTGATTTTTGTAGGACCCAGATAACATCTACATGTCAGGAGCACACGCGTGATCGGTGCCATTATAGGCGACGTGATCGGTAGCACATACGAGTTTGACTGCCCTAAGACCACTGAGTTTGAGCTATTCCCCGAGCACAGCAGATTCACCGACGATACAGTGATGTCGATCGCGACGGCTTACAGCATCCTCCACGACGTGCCTTACGATAAAATTTACCGTGCTCTCGGGAGAAAATACCCCAAATCAGGTTACGGGGGTATGTTCAAGACATGGATAGCTTCGGACACTGCAGCAACCTACGATAGCTACGGTAACGGATCCGCTATGCGCGTGTCTCCCGTAGGGTATGCCTACAATGACGTGGCAAAGGTCCTCGAAGAAGCCTACAACAGTGCTGTGGTAACCCATAATCACATAGAGGGCATAAAGGGCGCTCAAGCTACAGCCCTGGCTATTTTCATGGCTAGAAAAAATCAATCGAAAGACGATATTCGATCGAAGATCACAGCATTGTTCGGGTATGACTTGACCAGGACCTGTGACACTATACGACCTACCTACGTATTTGAGGCGTCTTGCCAAAAAACTGTCCCCGAGGCTATCATAGCATTCCTCGACTCTACCTCTTTTGAGGATGCTATCCGAAAATCTATATCTCTGGGCGGAGATGCTGATACGTTGGCATGCATCACCGGGAGTATAGCTCAGGCTTTCTACAAGTCAATACCAAGGTACATGGCACAGAAAGCCTTGAGTACGTTACCTAAAAAGTTCCTGCGAATCATAAAGGAATTCAACATCAAATACAGAGTAGATACCAAATACGAATCACATACAATATCATAGGAGGTTTTGCGATGGAAAAATTTACGTTCTTCTGGTCAGGTCCTTTTTCGAATTGGTACCCATCTACTTTTGAGATAGACGGCAAAACCTATAACTGTAGCGAGCAGTGGATGATGACGGAGAAAGCCCGTATGTTCGGGGACACAGAATCCCTGGACAGGATCATGAGTGCCGTAGATCCTAGTGATCAGAAACGCTATGGTAGACAGGTGAAGGGTTTTGACAAAGACAAATGGGACGCTGCAGCACGAGATATCGTGTACACAGGATGCTATGCTAAGTTCACTCAGCATGGAGGCCTGAAACAAATTTTACTGTCTACTGCGGGTACTACTCTCGTGGAAGCCAGCCCCGAAGACCGTATCTGGGGTATCGGACTTCGAAAAGGTGATGATAGAGCTCAGAAACGAGAGACTTGGCTTGGGACAAACTGGCTCGGAGAAGTCCTAACAAGAGTACGTGAGAAGATCCTGGAAGAACAGAAAAACCTGTCGAAATAGCCCTACACGATGTATTTTATAGGAGTGTAGCTGAGGTGTGTATTTCACAAGGGGGTTGATTTTTGGCAGCAAGACAGTATTTCTACACAGACGACAAAGGTATCGTCCAGAGATACGAGTACTGCGTCCTTTGTAGTGCGGGTCCTTTCACACAAGGAGATTTAGGTACCAAATACAAGAGCGCGGGCGGAGGACGACACGTCACCTACTGTATGTCGTGTGCCCGTACTCTGGGGCTGAAGGATCTACCGCCCCCAGTAAAGATGCGGATGTCAGAGACTTTTGTCCCGCCAGAGCTTGCTGAGATACCCGCCCAGGTACAGAAACCTACAGTAGTGAAACCAAAAGACCCTGTGGTATCCACTGTAGTAAAAGCCTCTGCTATCGTAGTCAAAATAGAAACAAAGTCGGTAGAGAAGCCGATAGAGAAGCCGATAGAGAAGAAGATCGAGCCTGTAGATACTCTGGTAGAGGACAGAAAACCGGTACCAGAGAAAGCCGCGGTATCAGACACCGAGCACCTCAGATACCTCGGGATACTCCAGGCGGAGCTATCGGGAAAGAAACCTATACCGGTAAAAGGTCCGTACAGCATCTACATTGCTCAGAGCGTAGACGGCTCGTACACCTGTGGGGTGACCACCAATTTAGAGGTTGAGAACAAGAGATTGAACAGTGACAAGCAGCGTACCGGTTTTCTACCTATAGAAATAGTGTGTTACCGTACAGAGAAGAAGAAGGATGATGCACTCTATATGCGTGGCATCCTATCTAAGTACAAACGAGAGCAGAAAGAGCGCCTGATCCAGACTTTTGAGAGACAGTTCTTCGCTGTGCAGGGTAGCTCGAAAAATAAAATTTGACTTTTCGATTGCACCGTGGTATATTAAAGAAGCACAAGGAAAATTTTATGAACAAGCGCTCTACAATCCTCTTCACACTAACAAGTCGCCCTACGGCATTAGCCGCATGGGCACTGTTGTGTTCACATCTTTATACCGTGAACGGAGTGGAGACGTAGACGTAATCAAAACTAAGAGATTACCGAAACCCTCCACTCCGGATCAGACCAGAGTGGAGGGTTTTTTGTTTAGGGTCGTTCTTTGACATCGTCGGTTTTCTCATGTATTAAGTACGTTGCATTGAATCAGTAAATTCTGTTCTGAGATATAGTGGGAAGGGGGCATTGCTTCCCCGGCGTGCCTTTTTTCCTTTTTTCACATGACGGCGTAGCCAAGTCTGCTAAAGGCACCGATCTGCAAAATCGGTATCCCGGGTTGAAATCCCGGCGTCGTCTCCATCCTATAACCCGAGAGGCGGTATACTGTGCGGGGAGCCCTAAAAACCCTCTGAGCAAGTCTGGTAAAACATCAGAGGGTTTGACAGTGTGGAAAGGCGTATTCGAGGTGACCTCTTCTATGGGTCTACCTCTGATAATAGTACTCACTCTTTTCAAAGACCGTGGATACGTAGTGGACTGGGTAGATTACTACGAATCAGCGTTGAAACACGGCATGCAATCGGAGAGGGTGCTATCACGGATAGAGAGCGATGTCTCGGATGTGTACGGATCGGAGTACCGGGATAGGGTTTTGGAGTTATTGAGATTCTACATTAGCAGAAAATGATAATGGTACAGATTGGTGGATACTGGTTGGAGCCTCCCATTGATCTGTGCCCTTTTAAAGAGTCACACGCTTTACTTTTAGCGCATACACTAAAACCGGTGGTTCGAATCCATCACCCGGCACCCAGCTCATATCACAGTGAGTGGAGTGCCGGGTTAGCCGAACGGTACAGGCACAACACATAGGATGTTGAAAAACACTGCGCTGATAACTCGCGTGTGACTCTTTATGAGAACGTTTACATGGTGGATATAGTGTAGCGGTAGCACACGACACTGTGAATGTCGTAGTATGAGTTCAACCCTCATTATTCACCTTTTTAGAAATAACTTTATGGAATAGTAGAAATCGTATTTGTACTATACAGGAGATTTTATGTCAAAAGAAAAGTACTCTAAAAGTCTGTTAAACAGCATAGTTTCTAGAGCACGCTCAATAAGAGAGATATTGGGGATATTAGGTTTGAAGTTATCTGGAAGTAACTATTCCTATATGAAAAAATTGTTTGTGAAGCACGGTGTTGACACCTCTCATTTCACAGGTATGGCGTCAAACAGAGGAAAGGGCCATAAAGGAGGGTTTAAAAAGAAAACTTGGCAAGAAATATCAGTTAAGAGGGAAAACGGGACTCGAGAGAGCGCCCAGCGCCTAAGAAGGGCTTTAATAGAAAGTGGCCGTACTTTTAAATGCTCTGAAGAAAAATGCCCTGTCGAAAACTTGTGGTTAAGTAAACCTATAACTTTAAATGTAGATCATATAAACGGTGATTTTACTGATTGTCGTTTAGATAATCTCAGGTTTCTATGCCCAAACTGCCATAGTCAGACTACTACTTTTGGTAGCGGTAACAGGACTATAGGAAAAACCCCTGTCAAAAAGTCTTACAAAAAAGCAGATAAACTCAAAAAATTTTGCATAAAATGTAATGAAGAGTTATTCTCAAGAAGTAAAGTAAATTTGTGCAAAAAATGTATGAAACAACTTCCTTTGATTAACAGAAGAACTATTAAGTACCCTGCCAGAGAAGAGCTATCGATATTAATAGGGCAAGAGCCTTTAACTAGTATAGGTAAAAAACTGGGGGTGTCAGGCAATGCCGTTAAAAAGCGAGCTAGAAAACTAGGTATTGACCTTCCTAACCGTTTAGGATACTGGACTAAAAGAAAAAACAAACCAGATAGAGAGGAATTAAATAGCAAGCTTTTAGATTATACTACAAAAGAAATCGCCACTTTTTATGGTGTTGATAAGAGCACCGTACGAAAATGGCTAAGATTTTATAACTTAGAGATTCCGAGCACTAGTTTCAGAGCTTTGAGGCAATGGAAACGTAAAAGATTACAAAAAACATAATAACAAAACTACGGGTCGGTCGCATTAGCGGCAATTGCAGAGGACTGTAAATCCTCCGTCCTAACGGACTCCAGTGGTTCGAGTCCACTCCGGCCCACCAAACGTGAAGGGACCTCTGATTGACTATCAGAGGACCCTCCACAAACTACCACTGAGTGACAGAGGACGCCTGTGCACCCGCAGTGTGGTCCACAGTGATTTTCAAATAGTTGGCATTCGCGTAGCGGTAAAACACATTAGCATTAGCGGCATCAACAACCACAGACACGGTACCCCCAGCATTGATACCTACAGGAGCTGGACGAGTCCACCAGGTAACTGCTGCAGTGTTTGCGCCGTAAGAAGTGTCAGAGGTACCTGTGGCGTCAAACTCGTAAGCCTGAGCTGACCTGTACGAAAAATTGAACAAGTCCTGACCAAACGCGTCTGCGTTGTTAACGATGCCTACGGAGGCTACCTTCAGGCCGAAAGAGGTCCTACGGGCTATAGCTTTAGCACCGCGGACACTCCACACAGCTTTATCACAGTATCCGCTGTTGGCACTGTAAGCATCGGTATTTACCGCGAAGCTCTCCAGTAAGTACCAATCGCTGGCTTTGAGTTTAGACGCGATAAGAGATGGATTCCACGTAGCGTTAGGATAGCTGACATCTTCGACTGTGCCTACGATATGGTCTTCATTCCAAGCGTTCACGAAGCACAGTTTCGATGAACTTCTACCGTGGACGTAGTTTACGCGGGTGTTGAAATCAGATCTATTCGTGCCGTAATCGTAACCAGCCTCATCCAAGAAGATACCCTGTACTGTCAACGCATTCCACTGACCCACTTTGGTTTGGAAGTTAGCCAAGGTTTCTTTTATCGTGACATATCCAAAAATTTTCACGTCTGGGTTTAGAGCTTTGATCCTGGGTATGATGATCTGTGTGTTAGCGTAGTCTCCGTGGGTAGGATCCTGGAGCCCTGCTCCGAATACCAGGAGATCATATTTTGCCATGTCCTGGGCTACTTTTTCGTTGTTCCACTGATTTGTGGCTGAGTTGAAAGCATTCAGCCAACCATAATAGATAAGCATATTACTCGGTCTCATGACGGTCTCCTTTTTGTGAGAGTGTGCGTGTTTCTTGTTGAAAAACTTGAATTTCATAGGTCTATCCTCCAAGTGTGAAAAAGGTTATCAAAAGACTATTACAGGTCTGTAGCTCAATTGGTAGAGTAGCGGTCTCCAAAACCGTTGGTTGGGGGTTCAAGCCCCTCCAGACCTGCCAGTATCGCCCGACCGCGTAACTCAGTTTAGTAGAGCAAATTTTTGGTAAAGATGAGGTCACCGGCTCAACCCCGGTCGTGGGCTTTTGCTATAGTCCTGTTTGATAGCCTGCACCCTATGCTGGCGAGAGATGCGGATACGGTATCTTCCTCATGGATATCCACATGAGAGAAAGCAAGATCTTTGTCAGACTTTTTATCGAACACGATAGCGAGTACTTTGGTATCCTCTGCAGGCTGAATTTTGACAGCGATACTATCATTTTCCCATATCTGATTTTTCATGGTGACACCTCTTTCAAAACGATACCGTGATCTCCACGAGGTCTGACTCCCAGCCTGCGTACCAGTTTCTTAAGCTTCTCTATATCTCGATACATGGCTACCTGTACGAAATCGAGGGATCCTTCATGCTCTGAAAAAAACACCACACGATAAAGAGAGGTCCCCCTGGACACTATCTCCAGGACAGTACCTGATCCTTCCCATATCTTATTGGTATTGAGTTCGTGCTCAAAAAGGTCCAGATCTGACATAGTACGACCTTAATCATAGTGTCGAACCTCCTATGTCATTTGCTGGTTATTTTATATACGGGGCTGTAGCTCAGTTGGAAGAGCGGGTGCTTTGCAAGCATCAGGCCGGAGGTTCGAACCCTCTCAGCTCCATTTTCACATGTCTGAAATGAATTTATCCGCCCAGGAAGAGAACTCTCTCTGGTACCCGACCTCTTGTCTCTCTGCGTCTGCCGTGACCTCTTTCGCATACTCAAAGCACTCTCTGAGTATCTCATGTAGCTGAGGCATCATAAACAAGAGTCCAGACTGGAAGTCATATGCTGTGACGGTCATCCCTTGTGAGGGATACATACTTTTGACATGCTGCACGATGAGATTTATGACGAGTCTGTTTTTGTCTTTCAAATAGATAGAGAAATCCGAGTCGGACATCTCAAAATACCCGTTCTCTTTATACGACTTTCTGATCTCATTTTTCACGAGGATGAGAGCATCTTTCAAAAGCTCTGTGAAGAATTTGTACTCTATATCCACATTTTTTCCTGCGGCCACCACTGCTGCCTGTTTTTTTGTGGACTCCATAAGGTCACAGAATATTTTCTCTGCGAGCTCCTGTATCTCTACTGATTTCTGCTCAAAAAAGTTCATCTGGTTACGGAGCACCTTGTCATGCACGTTAGACATCTTCAGTCCATACTTCTCGCGCTCACTCATGATAATCAGGATACAATCTCCACACCCCCGTTTCGGTAGTCGCAGTATCGCGGTAGCCGCGGGGGAGGGGGGCTGTTCCATCCCAGTCTCGTGGGTAGGTTGATCTTCTGTGGAGTCCCCCGATTCCTTAGCCCCTCCACCGAGACCTATCAGGTTTTTACCCCACCTGACCGCAGCGGTACCTTTTAGTGATATGATCACTACAGCTGTGAACCCTAAGACTATGATAGCAAACGAGAACAGGTCAGGTAGACTGCGGAGGTACTCCCACATAGTTGCATGTCCCTTTGGGATGATGGTTGGGTTTTCCACTGATACGATTAAATTAGCTGATTATTATGATTCTATGTTAAAACCGTATCGCAAATGAGTATATTCGTATAGGTAATGCCCGGGTGGTGGAATGGTAGACACTAGGGACTCAAAATGGGTCGCTATACTGGAAACGGTATAGATGTAAGATGTTAAATTCGGTGAACGGCCTGTGTGTAAGCACGACCCAACGCCGAGCCAAGCCAGTCTGAAGAAATAAAGTAGCCCAATGCCCGTGAGACGTGACGGGTTGGAGGTGAGCTTCAGATCGGAAGGTGTAGAGACTTAACAGCATCCACCTAACGTGAGCGGTGCTCGCTATGGTGAAGACAAAGTCCAGACCACAAACAGCGAAAGCTGACGATGAAAATCGTAGTGGCAGGTAAAATCCCTTGGCCGTAAGGTCGTAAGAGTTCAAATCTCTTCCCGGGTACCATACTAAAAAGATAGCTCTATGTCCATACACGACACCCTACAAGACATCACGGAGACTCTTGACACGTTCCCCCATCAAATGGCTCCTGTCATCCTATTCTGAGGAGGAGCTGAGACTCTTGGAGGATGCGTGTGATCAATACCACAAACCCTATATGAATTATCCCTACACGATAGAAGTGACTCCCATAGAGATTTTCCTTGATAGGTACACGTTAGAGGGGGCCGTGGACATCCTAAAGAAACCCCTGGAAGAGATACCCCTACTCATAAACGAGTACACGGATGAACGCATGGCCTTCGTAAAATGGCGACTGATGATCGGGAGATAGCTCGTGAAGCTCGTAATGACCCTACTGGTACGCAATGAGGATGATATCATAGAGGAGAACCTCCTGTACCACAAGGCTATGGGGATAGACCTGTTTGTGGTAACGGACCACAAATCTACAGACGACACCTCCGATATCCTATTGCGTTATCAAGAGAAAGGGTGGGTAGATCTCCTACACGAGACTACAGACACCTACAACCAAGGCGCGTGGGTAACAGAGATGGCGAGACGGGCCTACACCCAACACGGTGCCGACTGGGTAATCAATAACGATGCGGATGAGTTCTGGGTATCCCCAAACTGTACTCTCAAAGAGTATTTTGAGCAAGTCCCGGCAGATGTGGGCACACTCCACGCAAACCGTTTAGATTACCACTACAGGCCCTATCACTGGGCTACCTTCTATGAGGCGCTCCTGTTCCGGGAGTGGGTTTGTAGATGGACCAAATGCTGCCACAGGGGAGCCTCCGACGTGGTAGTGGAGATAGGCAACCACAACGCCTACTCAAAAGAGATCTCGGATAAGTACCCGCGGAGCTTACCAGCCATGAACGAGTTGAAAGTACTACACTACCCCATACGGTCATACGAACGGTATAGGGACAAGATAGCTGAGAGCGCTCGGTTCATGCTCAATACTCCAGGGCTCTCAGCCGATTCAGGGTTTCATTGGAAAATGGCTCTCAAGCACATAGAGTCGGGTACGTTTGAGCAGTATTTCTCGGAGAAGGTATACTCTTTTGATAAAATAACGCAAGAGATAAAGGATGGTAAAACCGTCCTGGATGATAGCATACAACGATTTTTCTTGAGCAATAAACTATAGCGCCGATGTAGCTCAGTTGATAGAGCTTTTGATTTGTAATCAAAGGGTCGGGGGTTTGAACCCCTCCATCGGCTCCATTTTAGGGAATCAATATGAAAGTCACTGTAGAGCGTATCGTAGGGTGGGACAGGGTCCTGAGCGACGCTCGGGCTACTGTAGGAAAGCCTCCTATAGATAAAGAGCCCTCAGACGAGTTCAAGGTAAAAATGCTCGTGAGCGAGCACTCCCCTATCAGGAATCTTTTATACGAAGTGATCTGGGAAGATATCCCTTACTGGGTCGCAATGCATTTAGCGCGGCATCACATAGGTTTCCATAGCGGTGAAGATGACTTAGTTTTTGTACAAACTCAGAGGACCGATCGTACCAATGTAGATAGAGACAAGCTACCCCAGGACGCCCCTGTATTGTTTAGAGCAGTTATGAACGCTCATTCTATTATTAACGTGAGTCGGGTACGACTGTGTAGGATAGCGTCTCCTGAGACACGTAAGATATGGCAGATGCTAATCGATGAGCTGAGTAAAATAGATAGAAAACTCAGTGTATTGTGTACGCCAAACTGTATCTACAGAGGTTTTTGTCCCGAATCCGAGACATGTGGATACTACCGTACAAAAGAGTATGAAACAAAATTAAAAGAGTACCGGCTGTACACCTCTTTAATTAGGCCATGATTATGAACTACAAAATGTCGTTGGATTTTCACGGGGTGATCGACAGATATCCCAAAATTTTCTCATGGCTCACCAAATTGCTGTACGCTTTTGGGTGTGAGATCCATATCGTGACTGGTAACTCCATAAACCATGAGCTACTAACACAGTTGAGTGATTTTGGTATCTCGTATACTCATATGTTCTCGATCATTGATTACCATGAAAAAATAGGTACAGCAGTACAGTATGACGAGCGCGGGCCGTGGATAGATGCGGATCTGTGGAACCGTACCAAAGCTGAGTACTGCGAGTCTAATAAAATAGCGTTGCACATAGATGACTCAGACGTGTACGGGCAGTATTTCACGAGCACTATCTACCTGTACCTGGCGAACAAGAAATAATGTTCAAACTGATACTATACACAGCCGTTGCTTTGATTTTCTATGGGTGTGGTGAGTACTACTCAAAAGTATTCGCTAACAACAGTAAGATAAGTTACGGCGTTATAGCTACTTTATGCTACGTAGTTACATGTGTGCTGTGGTTACCTGTGTTAAGAATAAACAATAGCTTGTCAGTTATGACTACTCTGTGGACAGTTTTCTATGTACTCATCGCAGTTGTTGTAGGCGTATTTCTATTCCAAGAGAGTTTGTCTATGTTCAACGTAGTGGGTATCGTATTAGCCGTTGTAGCCTGTGTTTTTCTATGTTTATGACTATCTTGATTATACCGCTATGATAAAACTCGAAAACCCTACCTGGGAAGAGATGATAGAGTATCGTGACGCTCTCATAAAGAGTAACGATAAGCTATTCCAGTACGTGCAGGACGTGCCAGGAGTATATCTTAACCTTGGGTGTGGGTGGAGGGATCTGAGAGGTTTCTATAACGTAGATAGGTATCTCAAACCGGGTAGGGTCACTCCGATCGAGGCAGATATGTTCAGGCTACCTTTTAAGAGTGATTCCACGGACCTCATTTTCATGTGTCACTCACTGGAGCACCTCCCTATCAGGCAGGCGGTACCTACGCTCAAAGAGTGCTATAGGGTCCTCAAAAATGGGAGCAAAATGATTATCGAGATACCAGATCTCGACATCATAATGGCTATTTTACTGGACCAGAATCTTTCGGACGAGCAGCATAGGTGGTTCATTTATACGTTGTTCGGGTATCAGGCGGACTCTACGGCACCAGACACGCCTGATGTAGCGATAGACTACGGACAGTTTCACACGAACGGGTTTTCAAAAAAGCGTATACATAAACAGCTTTTGGATATAGGTTTTGAGGTACAAGAGCTCTACAGTTACGAGGGATACGGTACGCCAGGGATTCGGATAGACGTAATCAAGACGGGGCTGTAGCTCATGAACGGCAATGATCTAAACAATCTGATGGCACCTCATCAGGGGCATAAAGTTTCTTTCGTGCTTAATGAAAACTGTAGTTTTGACGTGATTGAAAATCAGAAAATGGACATAGAAAACATAAGAAAAATTAAATGTATTGATTGCAATATTGTTATCTACGGGGCTGTAGCTCAGTTGGAATGAGCATCTGCATGGCATGCAGAGGGCCGTCAGTTCGATCCTGACCAGCTCCACCACCACTTTTTAAAAGGAGTACGTGACATGATCTCCAGTACATAGCGGCCCCATAAAGGCCGCGTAACAAAGGAGCGAGTCATGTCACATCCGGGTAACAAGCGGGAGCGTTTCCTTATTGGGGACCGCAAAGGTCAGAGGCGTGTAGTGGGGCACTGTATCTACAAGACAAAAGGTGACCGCCAGGAGTATCTTAACACAGCGAGTAAAAGGCGTAGGAATACCACTAAACTGTGCAGCTGCTTTTTATGTGAAAAGCCTGTAAAAAAGCAGGTTCTTATTTCTACAAATAAGGGGTATGAGTATGAAGGCGAAAAAGGATTATTCCGACATAAAAGGTAAAATTTTTGGAAGACTTACTTTTGTAAAATTTATTAAAACTGATAAAAGCAGGAGAAAGTTGTGGGAGTGTCTATGCTCTTGTGGTAACAAGTATATAGCAAACCAGTACGCTGTCCTAAGTGGTAATACTCTATCTTGTGGGTGTTTACGCAAGAAGCCTCTAAAAGATTTAACTAACCAAAGGTTTGGAAAGCTGATAGCGCTAAAACACGAGCGAGGTAAAAACGGAAGAACCTATTGGAAGTGTTTATGTGACTGTGGGAAAGAAAAAACTGTTTGTGTAGACTGCCTTACAAGTGAAACTACTAAATCTTGTGGCTGCACAAAAACAGAGTGGTTTAGAAAAATAGGACCTGACAGTCCTCATTGGAAAGGAGGAAAAACTAGAACCCCGCAAGGATATATAAAAGTAAGAACGGGAAGGTCTTACGCTTTAGAGCATAGAATAATAATGGAACAACACCTGAATAGAAAACTGGCTATCAACGAAGATGTTCATCATCTTAATGGAATAAAAGATGATAATAGAATTGAAAATCTTTACGTGCTAAAACGATCGGCACACTCTAAATTTCACAAAGATAACAGAGATTTTGTTCAGGCATTGATCCTTCGTAACGCTACGCTAGAAAAAGAAATAGAGATGTTAAACAACAAAATCGATCAGCACAACAAAACCTGTCTTGACAAAATAAAAAGGTAGCTATGGCAGATCGTAGTTGGATGAGCTATAAAATGCCGTTTGGGAAATACAAAGGCGATACTCTGGCTATCATTCGCATGAACGATGTCGGGTATCTGGTGTGGGCAGCAGAGAACATAAAGCATTTAGAAGTTAAAGATCAGTTAGACAAAGCTATCGCCTACATAAACGAAGTGGATCCTTACTCTCTATCTGGTGTGCAGGTCCGATAACAGGAATGATTGCTATGGTCGAGGTCACAGCATACATAAAAAGCAAGTACGGCATACATGTACGCCCAGCGGCAGCGATCAGCAACGCAGCCAAGGTTTATACTGATACATGGATAGTGCTGATAGACCCGGACAAACCTCAAGAAGAGATAAACGGGAAAGTCCTCCTCAATGTAATAAATCTAAATAGAAAATGCGGAGATCCTATAGTTATTAGGACATACGGGGGGAACGAGCAGGCTGCTGCAGATGCTGTGGCTACAGTCGTTAGGGAGTTTGAGATTGTTGAATAGTTGTGCGTGGGTGGCGGAATTGGTATACGCACCGGATTTAGGGTCCGGCGGAGCAATCCTTAAGAGTTCAAATCTCTTCTCATGCACCATTTTAATAGGATATATTTATGGGAGCAAACAAAGCTATTTTCAAGGAAGGCAAGTTAGCTTATTTTGCAGGAGTACCCAAACGAGATAATCCCTACGAAATAGGCACAGAGGATCACGTAGCATGGATTAAAGGTTATAGAGCCGGTGAAAAAGAAGACATAGAGCAGGACCCGGATGGCAACTAAAAGCAGTATCCTCTCAGAAATATTCCAGACAGCCAAAGGTCGCAGCTCTCTTGCAGAAGCTATGGCAGCCCCGCTGAGGCGGAAAATGGACTATAGCAGTATGGCCCGTAAAGCTTTTGAAGTGCAGTATGAATGTGACGTGTGTCATGAGTTCCTTGTAAAAGTTCGACTATACGAGAGCAATTTTACAATATCCAGGAAATATATAGAAGAAAGAAAAGAAAGCGGCGACACCTATAGAGTGTGCAGAAAGTGTATTGAAGCTACATCAGAAAAACTGTTTCTTATCAACAAGCTCTCTCTGGATCAAATGCCGTTGTACATAAACGACGACAACATATTCGTTCAGAAGAGGGCCGTAGACCGACTAAAGAAAGGCAGGTAATGCTAGAGTGGTGGAACGGAATACACGCGACACTCAAAACGTCGTGGGAGAAATCTCGTGCGAGTTCAAGTCTCGCCTCTAGCACCAAAATTATGCGTATACTTGTACTGGACGACAGCAGCGAACGCCTGAAGATATTCAGGCAGAATTTGATAGGGCACATGGTCGATTGTGTGAAGACTGCGCGAGAGGCTATTCACATGTTGGATAACAACTCATTCGACTTAGTGACGCTAGATCACGATCTCGGGGACCGAGTCATGGTAGCTTCAGGGCCCGGTACCGGTTATGAGGTAGCCGAATGGCTCAGCGCTCATCCTGATAAACAACCGAGAATGATATTCATACACAGTTTCAATCCCGCTGGTGCTCAGAGGATGAAGTCTGTGCTCGCGAGTGCTGTAGTAGCCCCTGGGATATGGACGAAACTGGGCGGGATGATTAGGTGATTACGGAGGACTAGGATAATTGGTAATCCAGCACTCTTGAAAAGTGCCGCCCTCGGGCTTAGAGGTTCAAGCCCTCTGTCCTCCGCCATTACAAGGAACACCATGACACACGATCTCGACAACACAGCGTTCGTAGCCTGCGTAAATTGTAAACAGAGACCCGAGGTGTTCGTGAACCTATCGTATTTTGACATGATCACCTGTCGATGCGCGTGTGATGAGAAAGACTATCCTACGGTAGTGTCTGCGATAGACGGATGGAATAAACTTAACGGAGAGGTGACCGAGTTGGTCTAAGGTGCAACCCTGGAAAGGTTGTGTGCAGCAATGTACCGGAGGTTCGAATCCTCTCCTCTCCGCCATTTTAGGAATATCAACATGGACATACACGGCATCAAAAGAGTTACAGACGCTGTACAGGATGGCCTCTCCGGTCTTATGAAAAACGGTCAGATAGTGGACTATTCCGCTACTGTCCGTATCGGAGAGGACCTGGACATCGATGTGTACTACATGCTGAACAGGCCCTTGAAATTTATCAGGACAGACATCAAGCTCTCAAAGCCTATTGATTAACTAATTACATATTAGTATATTGGTACATGAGAAACCGAGGATGACTACAGAAGGAGGTACTTTGGGATACAAGAATCAGATAACATATTGTTTCGACACACAAAACAAGGAGCAAGCCATGCGTAGGAGAGGATACCATCTATCCTGGCTGCATCGTTTTCATTTGTTCTATCTACACCATTTGAGTAGCTTTTAGGAGGAACGCCGTATGACGAACGTTGTTGTTCTTACGAAGAACTGGACGTACTGGGGAGAGCGGTCTTTGGAAGACGCGATCAGACTGTACTTCAGAGGAAAAATCGAAATCGTGAAGGCCGATGAGAGCCGGGAGATCCGTGCTGGTATCTCCCGGGACGGCGTGGTATTTAAGATGCCCGCACCTCTCGTCATTCGCCTTTTAAATTTCGTGGGGTACAAGATCAAAAGCAGCGTCGTTAGCTTTTCTAAAGAAGCCGTATATGCTCGTGACGGGCATATATGCCAGTACTACCACGTGGACGACAACGGTAAAAAGCATAAGCACCTTTGCAGCGAAACCGAAATCACACTAGATCATATTATACCTACGTCAAGAGGTGGGCTGAATAATTTCATGAATACTGTCACATGCTGTAAGTGGCACAATGTTCAAATAAAGCGGGGAAAAACCCCAAAAGAGGCTGGATTAGAATTAATCAGGGAGCCTTTTGTTCCTAAAAGAAACAAAGGAGACATGGTCATACTGTCTTTTAGTTTCAATCCTAACAATAAGGCGCACAGGGCGTTCCAAGAGATTTTTGGGAACTATGTCAAAATTAATTAGCTACAAAACAGGTACAGTTTCTACATGCAAATAAACACATATGAGTAAGAAAAATAAATCTGAACTAAAGAAAGTAGTGAGACACTACTCTTTTGTTTACACCAAAAGTAAGGAGCGAAAACTCAACGCGGTAGCTAAAAAATATCGTGCGTTTAGGAATGAGCTTTACAAAAAATACGGCGGAGTAGAGTGCCTACCATACTTAGGCAATCATAGATTTACATTATCAAAGCAATGGGCTGAAGATGATTCGTGTGATAAACATGGACTCCAAGGAAGACAGTGGAAAAGTGCACTAGATGAAGCCTTTAGTAAACTCTTAGGTAAAATGGAAGCAGCTAAAACCCAAGTACGTAGCGACATGGGAAGAAACAAAAAATTTTCAAATGAAGAAAAGCACTACGTAAATTATCTGCTGTGTTTTAACAATCTCCTATACAAAATATGTAAGGGATTCTGTGTAGGCACAGAGAAAAAATTTGATATCCCTGAAAAAAGAAAAGAATATTTACAGAGATATCTACACGGCAGATTGAGAAAGAGAGCCGGAGGAAAACCTAGGAGCAAGTCTTTGAGTTTTACTATAGACCAGGAGATGTACAATACAAAGAAAAACGAGAGAGGTGATAACTGGATAGCGATTACAAGTTTGAAGCCGTATAAACAGATAAAAATAAAACTCACCGACAACAAGCCTATAAAGGGTACTCTCAGAGTAAAGATACTCAGGGACAGGATAGAGATAATAGAGACTCAAGACGTGCCTTGTAAAAATAAAACAGAGAACACGAGTGAGAGCGTAATAGCTATAGATAAGGGTCTAAAGAATCTAGTAAACTCCAGCTCTGAGAATAAGTTTGGGAGAAATTTCGGTGAGTCTCTTACTAAGTTTTCTGATAGGCGTTCTGAGAAGAACAAAAGCAGAAACAAACTACGTGCTCTATATAAAAAACTGCTAGACAAGAAAATGTTCAAGAAAGCCCATAGGTTGCTATTGCATAATTTAGGTACTGAAAAGTACGACAGGATAAAAGAGGTAGAGAGAAAAGAATTGGAGAGGCAAATAGGTCAAGCTCTGAACGAGTTCTTTAGAGTAGACAATCCGCATACATTAGTGACTGAGGATTTGAGTTTTCAATCTTGGTCTAAGAGCTTGAGCAGGAATCAGAAGAGGCATTTCGCTGAGTGGCTCAAGGGCTATTTAAAGAAAAGGTTAGAATTTAAATGTCAGCAGAACGGTGTTCTGCTAGCAGAAGTAAACGCTGCGTATACTTCACAAACGTGTCCTTTTTGCGGTTACGTTCATTCGGACAACCGTAAAGGGGATAAGCTTCATTGCTTGAATTGTGGCAAGGAAGGAGACGCAGATTACTTCGCTTCTCTTAACATTCTATCAAGATTAGACGATCCCGACATTAATCGTTACACTCCTTACCGTGAGGTAAAGAAGATCTTGATGGAACGTTTTGAGGCCCGTCGCCGGAACGGCGGTGGGACGGTTGAGACTGTCCAACCTAGACTCCAGACACAAAAGTGGGAGGGTACTAAAAATAAAAAGAGTACTCGTAGACCACGTTGCCACTCGGAGAGCGAATTACTGAGTATTTGTGGTTGAGTGTGGGTGACTACATTTGACTACGAAGAAAGGAACAGAAAATCCAGTTCTCGGTGACGCGACTTTAATAAGGACTTATTTTGCCAGTAACAGCAAATTTTTCAGGTATGGCTATCGTGTCATTCTCTTTCAACCCTCACAGTAAAGCCCATCAGGCTTTTTATGAGGCTATGGGAATGTCGTTCAGTCACGTGGCTAAGTGACAAGAGGGCGGGTGTTAAAACCCGCCTTTTTCATATCTACATCCAAATAAAACTCCGGGACCAGATGTGAGCTACACGAAAGAAGAGCTATCTCTGCTGTGGGACAGAATGCAGGAGTGGCTCCCATAAAAACCCATCAGCATCAAGCTTGCTATTAGACGGGGATCCACAGACTCTCCTTTAATGACCTATGTGGAACAAAGCATAGGAAGGGTTGAGTGTAGAGTTCCGGAAATATTTAGCTGTCCTCTTGAAAATATGCCCCTGTATGTAAACGGTACCGATATAGAGCAGATGATAGCCCGCTGGCGTTTGGAGTTGGCAAAGTGATCACATATACTAACGATGAGATAAGAGAGCTAGCAGAGTCTATAGACCCTGACGATCTACTTTTTAGGCAATCTTATGTGTTAATGAGTATTCTTTGTAATAGTAGGTTTAAATACGCTAATTTTTTAAAAATGTTACATAAAGAAAAACGTGTGCTACGAATAGTAGATAAACTGATGCATACTGCGCCTTTATGGGAAATGCCTTTGTACATAAATCTTGACTACGCCCCAGCACTCAGGACCATAGCTATCTGGCGGCTCCGGATAGCCAAATGAAGCCACAAATAACAAAAAGTGATCTGGATCTCTTATCGCGGAGATTGTCCGTATTTTTTATGAAAAATATAATTCCAGAAGAGGCTCTGGAATGCACAGAGGGTTGGGTTTTTCAGCTACCTTCCTTGGAAAATACAGGTGTAAATGTTGTGCAAAATTTTATGGATTTTTCACTGGAGTACATGCCACTATTGATAAACCATCCTGACCCCATTTTAAGAGAATGCGTTATTTGGAGGATGGAGATTTCGAAGTGATCTTTCTAACCTACACAGATGAAGAGTTAGGATTCCTCTGGAAAAAACTTTGTGCGGCTATCTCGTGTGTTTCTATGCCATACGACGTATCTCCCGAAGAGAATGCTTTTTTAGATTATTTTCATGAATTGGTTAGAGCAGAGCCTACATCCTGGGATGACGAGGAGCCTAAAGATCTCACCATCCTAACAGATCCGCTATGGAAAATGCCGCTCAGGATAAATGACGACAGCCTAATCATGCGGACGGTAGCCGCCGGACGTCTGGAGATAGCCCGATGATCGCGGACTACACAAGCGAAGAGCTTTTACTATTGGCTGATATGTGGGACAGTGAGGTTAAACATTTAATCTCCCCAGGTTTGTCGTCATGTAGAGATCACATGGAAACGTACCTCCGCGGAACTACGCCAAACAGATCTCTACACCTTTTTCTAGAAGAACTCGCTATATACAATAGGACAGGAGAGAAGCCTCTCCTAACAGTACCTTTAGAAGAAGTACCTTTATACATAAATCATTCGTCCCCCGCGAAAGTGCTCTTAGCACGCTGGCGGTTACAGGTGGCCAAATGATCGAAGACAAATATACAGATGAGGAGCTGAAACTCCTCAAGGATAAATTAGCCTCTTCTATAGACACATCTCCGCCCAAATCTTATATAGGACCAGTGCCTGCTCAATATGCGTTTAATCGATATGATAGAGCCCTTTTTGAGTTTGTACACAACATGATATGGTCTCCAGTGTACGGATACCACCTCACGTGGGGCAAGCGTCCTGAGAGTGCCTCCGTATTAATGGAGGACCTGGATCAAATGCCTTTAAAAATCAATGACTGGGATGCGGTAGTGCGCGTAATCGCTGCTTGGCGTTTGGAGATAGCCAGGTGACTATCTCAATACAAAGAAGTATATTAATGACATGAGTGCCGAACTCCTATCACGGGACGAGTTCAAGACCGCGGTCTTCAAAAGGGATAGCGGAAAGTGCGTGCTATGCTCCACACCGGCTGTAGATGCTCACCACATAATCGATCGGAGTCTCTGGGGGGACTCTCAGGGATACTTCATTGAAAATGGCGTGAGTTTGTGCGAGAAACACCACCTCGACGCAGAGATGACTCTGGTGTCCTGCTCAGAGCTTAGAGACGCTGCAAGCATCAAAATGGTGCTCCTGCCAGAGCATTTCTACGCTGACGAACGCTACGACCACTGGGGTAACATCATCCAGCCCTCTGGCATGCGTATCAAGGGCGAGCTGTTCGGGCAGGAGAACGTACAAAAGATCCTGAAGCAGGCTGGGATGCTCGGGCAGTTCCTGGAATACGTCAAGTACCCCAGAACGTATCACATTTCGTATTCTGAGAACCTCCAGAACGACGATAAACAACACCCAGACGACTCTTTTTTTGAAGATAAAGAGGTCGTAGTATCGGCTAAACTGGACGGCGAGTGCTCGAGCCTCTACACTAACTATATGCATGCCAGATCAATAGATTCCAGATATCATGAGAGTAGGGCCTGGCTGAGAGCCCTACACGGTAAAATCGCACATGAGGTACCCAAAGGTTATCGTGTGTGTGGTGAGAACATGTATGCGGAGCACTCCATACGATATACTCATTTGAAGAGCTATTTCTACGTATACTCTATATGGGATGAGAATAACTGTATGCTATCCTGGGACGAGACTGTGGAGTGGTGCCAGCTATTAGGGCTGGTGCACGTTCCTGTATTCTATAGAGGTCCATGGTCTAAAGATGTGGTGCATAGAACATTTTTAGAGTACTGCGCTACATCAAAAGACGCTGTAGAGGGCTACGTACTCAGATTGCCAGGCAGAATATTTTATAAAGATTTCAGGATGTCTACCGGAAAATGGGTTCGCGCAGGGCATGTACAAACTGAACAAAATTGGATGACCAAGCAAGTGGTGCCCAACAAACTCGATCGGGGGCTGTGATTGGCTATAGATGCTGCAGGTATGGAATCCCTATACGCCACTCTAACTCAGTCTATCAGAGGTCATGGGGTGCCTATAGAGGCTGTAGCGTTCATAGAGATGATGGAACAGCATAACTTTGACCCACACAGGATAAATGGAAAAATGAGCGCGAGCATAGATCTGTTAACCGAAGAGTGGGAACATCCCGTAGACGGATGGAAAGACGCACGAGCGGGCAAAAAGCTCATTGTACGAAAAGCTATGTTTGAAGCTCTGTTCTGCCCCCTGGAAGAAGTGCCCCTACACATCAACGGTCAGTTTGTAGACATCGCTAAATGGCGTCTGGAGAATGCGCAATGATCTCAAAAACATACGTTATGAAATGGCCCCTCGGACTACACGCCCGACCGTCCAGCAAATTAATCGATAGAATGCGGGCTTTTAACCTATCAGAAGCTACCTTATCTTTCGATGGCGGGGTGGCTAACTTGATGAGCATTATGAGTCTACTTACTGCGTCTCTATCTAAAGGCAAGACATTTGAACTCATACTGATAGGCGATGACGAGAAAAAGGCTTTTGATGTGCTAGATAGTATATTCTCTTCTGAAGAGGAGGAGTTACTCTATGAGTAGCGTAAAATTTTCTAAATCGCGCTCCTGGGATAAAGATGATATCGATCGACTACTGACAGAGCTGTGTCTATTCGTGATGACGAAGTCTACCCTGCCTGACAGCATCACAAAGAGACTGAACGCTAAAAAGCCTCTGACTTATAAACAGCTGCTGTGGGTGACTGGGTGTTATAGAGAAATCCTGAAAAAGAGAAAGTCCATAGCAAAAAAGATCGAGAGGCTGGTGGCGTGAAAACTGCACAAGATATCAGGACGATCGTTTTGTGTCGAGGAATTCAAGCGTCGGGTAAGAGTACGTGGTCAAAAGAGCAGCTCCAGCGCTATCCCGGTAAATACAAGAGGATCAACAAAGATGACCTCCGGGCTATGCTGGATAACGGTGTCTTTGATTTCAAGCACGAGAAGTTCATACTCAGTGTACGTGACACTATCGCAGAGCGGGCTCTATGGCGGGGGCATGATGTCATCATAGACGATACTAATTTCAGTGACAAGCACTGGAACGCTATGTGCAACATTGCCAAGCGTATCGGTAACGTACGTGTCATGGAGAAATTTTTTGACTGCCCGATCGAGGAAGCTGTACGGCGTAATGCTCTGCGCCCTAAACCGGTGCCTGAGGGAGTCATCAGGAAACTGTTTGAGGACAAGGTAAAAGGAAAGCACATCGAGGTGCGGGATGAGTTTTTTCCTAAAGAAATACCGGCTGTAGCGGAATCTGCAAATGCTTCCAAAAAACCGGCAGTTATCGCGGATATGGATGGCACCCTTGCTTTGAACCTATCTAACAGGGATTACTATGATC
>Ga0315293_10000498_pt1 | contig 36484 bp, 49 predicted proteins | sample YL17G13_20_MG_FD_203071 | JGI IMG/M metagenome (GOLD analysis project Ga0315293, IMG submission 203071) | Sediment microbial communities from Yellowstone Lake, YNP, Wyoming, USA - YL17G13_20 | ecosystem: Environmental > Aquatic > Freshwater > Lake > Sediment | place: USA: Wyoming | collected... | reverse complement strand
ATTTGTTGTTCACGATTAACAATAGGCTCAGACATTTTGTATAATAAATAATATTTTTAATGTTTAAATTGTTATTAAATAACATTTTTGGCACTCCCTAGAAAGCAATCCGAATGTTTGTGATTTATTTCCGTATTGAGGCACCAAATTAGTTGATGTTTGTGATCGTACTAATACGGATTTAATGCGATTTAAATATCTATCATAAGACCCATGTTTAACATCAACCCCAGTTCCCCCAGGGGAATTCGCACCAGGACGATGACGTGTAATAGTTGAACGCGTAGAATTGCCTCTAGACGGTACTATTGTATTCTGGACACTTGGTCTGTTTCTATCACTTGATTGGTTCCAGTTTACATCATCAAACATGCGTAATGGTAAATTTGAAACATTTCCTCCTACATTTACTGCCGCATTTGCCATTGTATACAATGAACTATATGCTCTTACCTGTTTCCAAATTCTTTTTTGAGTAATTTCATTTAAAGCCCTAGGATTGCATGCACCATCTCCACAAGACACGCAACTTCTACACTGTATTACACCAGATTTTGTTGTTTTACGGGGACACTGACAAACGATTTGTGACATTTATATATAATGAATATTATAAAAATTGAAAAAAAAAATGAATAAAAATAAATATATATTGTAACTTGATAACTAATAACTGATAAATTAATGTCTAAGCAATTTGAACCAAAATATGAATGTGGATATTGCGGACGACCTTATAAAAATAAAAATATTTTTGATAAACATGTTCGCATGTGTGAAGTTTTATGCAAAACTCCAGCCGAACGAAAGAGAGAAAATGAAAAAATAGATAATACACCAAGTATAACCGAAATATATGACCTAGTTAAAATGCTTATTATTAAAAATAATCAACTTGAAAATAAAATAGAAAAAATGTCTTCATGGATAAACACAACTAAGAAAAAATTAAATGTTGTTGAATGGCTAAATGAACATAAAACATTTACATACACATTTAGAGATTGGATTCTTAAATTAGTTCTTAACCGAGATGATATGGAACTTATATTTAAACATAATTTTGGTGAGGGAATAAGACTTATAGTTCAAAAATATTTCACTCAATCGGATGAAACGATTCCAATTAAATCATTTGAACAAAAAGATAATGTAATTTACGTGTTTACTAGTACTGAAACCGGTTGGGAAATCATTAATCCTGAACAGTTTATATTTATATTTAATACATTGACTAAGGGTCTTATTAATCAATTAAAACTTTGGCAAGATGAGAATCGTCATAGAATTTGTAGTAGCGGATTTACTGAAATATATTCAGCAAATGTTAAAAAAATAACCGGAGGAGATTTAAGTCTAGAACAACAGCATGTAAAGGTTAGGCGGGCGCTTTATACCAGTTTAAAAATTAATATTAGAAATATTATTCAATATGACTTGGAATTTTAATCTAGTAAATTAATATTATTATAAATATTATTATAAATATTATTATAAATATTATTTTTTATTTATTTTAGTTTTATTAATAAATTTAAATTTTTTAATAAATTTGTAAATAATTATAAATGAGTATATTAAACTTAAACTTAGAAACATTTAAACAAAATTTTAATGTTACAAAAGAGATTAGATATAAATATGGAGAGATAAATACACCTTTCTCTCTTATAAATCAAATGATGACTTTAATAGATGACACAGAATTCAATGATCCATCTAAAAAATGGATTGATATTGGAACTGGTACAGGTTATTTTTCTATTATATTATTTAAAAAATTGTTTACTGGTCTTATAAAACATTTTCCGGATGAAGTAGAGAGAACAAATCACATTATTAAAAACATGATTTATATGTCAGAAATTAGAAAAGAAAATTGCGACATTATTGAGGAATTGTTCGGCAAAGAATGCAATTTATTTAAAGGTGATTTTCTCTCTATGGAGGTGGAGGAAGAAAGGTTTGATTTCGTCATTGGTAACCCACCATACAATAATAATGGATTAAAGAAGGTGCCTACAAACAATAATAATATAAGCAAAAAAGAAGATGGAAAAACTGTTTGGATACCTTTTATAAAGAAAGGGGTTGATATTCTTAAACCAAATGGACAAATGGTAGTTATCATACCATCTATATGGTTAAAACATGATAAAGAACAAATGCATGATTTTATGATGAATTATAAAATAGAACATTTATATTGTATGAATAATACTGAAACAAATAAAATATTTAATAAATATGCTCAAACGCCCACTTGCTATTTTAAACTAACTAAAACAGATAACCCAGGGTATGTCACTATATTTGACAGGGATTGTGGAACTCTTATCAAGTGGTATACGAGAGAAATAAAAGTAATTCCTGTATATGGTTGTAATATTCTTAAAAAAATAAAAAAACATTTGAATAAAAATAATAAATTAAACGTTTTAAAAACTAATCTACCAAAAAAAGGAACCATTTTTAATGATAAACAAACTAAAGAATTCCCATATGCCAATATAAGAACTTGTCAATTAAATAAATTAAATCCTGAATTAGTTATTGATTACAGTAGCAATTATCAAAGCCATAGTAATCATCTGTGTAAATTGGTAATGGCTCATAAAATGTATGGTTTTCCTTATCTAGATACTGAAGGACACGGAATATCTAATCGCGACAACTATATAATAATAAACCGGACATTAGAAGAGTTAAAAATATTGCGAGATTTTTTTGCTACAAAAACCGCACTTTATTTATTTGAAACCACTAGATACAGAATGAAATATCTTGAGAAGTATATTTTTGAACTTCTACCAGATGTTACAAAACTGCCAGATTTTCCGTCTACAATAAATGATGAAACAATCGCAGATTATTTTGGATTTGATAAGAAGGATATTGATTCTATCAATAAACTTCATACTAAAAAATATTCATTCTTATTTATTAAATAAAATTCTGTATTGTATATGGGTTAAACCCATAATACCCAATGAAAAAAATATTAATTTTTCATGTTTATGTACAGTTATTTCTTTCTCTCCACTTGGTCTAAATATTATTACTAACAATAAAAACATGCCGATTTGAGAAAGTATGAAAATATGTTCATTGTAATATGTTAATTTTTCAAGAAATTCATGGTCTGCGTGTTTGCGACGTTTATATATGCCTAATAATATTTCTGAAATAATATAAGAAAATTTTAATATTATGACTAATATTAAAAATAAATCCTGTATTGTCTTCATTATATAATACATTTACATAAAATTTATTTTCCGCATCCACATCCACCTCCGCCATATACCTTTGAGTTTGATATTCCATTTAATGCAAATCTAGATGTCGCTGAACCTCTAGAACCAGCCACAGTTCTTTTAATAGAAGGTTCACCTATAGTTCTGGTATTAACAACTAAACCAGATTTGGTTTTCACGGATTTATTAGTGTTGTACAAATTATTAATTATATTCAACATATTTAATAATAACATATATTTTTTTAAAAATTGATTAAATTTAAATAACAAAAACACTCTTAACTTCTCTTAATTACAATGAATACTATATGCTGTACGCGTTTTAACGAAAACACTTGGAATCAAAATAAGCGATGGAGGGAAACACATGAATACGTTGGATGTATATATAATTCACCCGTAAAAATTAGAGAGATTGTTCCACTGCTTACGATAATATATGTTATTGAAATGAACAATGATCTCAATAAAATAATGGGAATAGGTCTTATTAAAAATTACGTACATACACAAAAATATGTCAAAATATATGACGCTGGAAACTATAATAGATACACTTATAAAAGCAAATACCGAATAGATTGCTTAGAATTTACAACTGATGAAAAATGTATAATTGACATATTAGAAACATTACTTTTTAAAGGTAAGGGACATAGTAAGCGGGGACACGGCATCCAACGCATACCTGAATGGATATTAGAAAATAAATCATATGATTTTATAAATTTCTTTAAAAACTTGTTTAAAGAACATTTTGTTAATAAAACACTAATATAACTTTCTAAAATGATAATTAGTGCATTCTATGACAATATAATAAATTTTATTAATATAAAAATTATTATATAATGATAATACAATGACAAATAAAATTAATATATCCAGTTTTTTATTAGTGATTATTTCATTATCATTACAAATAAGTATTTTTTATTCATTTTATTATAAAATTTATTATTATTATTTAAAAATAATATTTTTAATGTTTATTCCATTAACATTTACAATTTCATCGTTTACATTTTTTTATTCTGTTAATTTAATTTATAATTTAATAACTCCAATAGGATGGATAAATAATAATTCATTATATTTGGCATATCATAAACCAATCATAACAAACATTGATAATAACATTGATAATAACATTGATAATAACATTGTATCAATATTTAATTGCAATGATAGCAATGATAGCAATGATAGTGATTATAGCAATGATAGTGAAAATGAAATTAAAAATGATTCGTCTGAATTTTATTATTCAATTAAAAAAACAATTGTAACCATTCAGATACCAGTATATACAGAAGATTTTGATAAAACACTAAAATGTACATTTGATAATATGACAAATTTATGTAATCAATTCAATATGACTAATTCAGATAAACAAATAAATATATTTATAAATGATGATGGATTATTAAAAGTTGACAACATTGAACGTCAAAAAAGGATAGAATATTATGAAAATAATAATGATATATTTTATATAGGACGGCCTGTAGAGGGACGAAATGGAAAATTTAAAAAAGCATCAAACATGAATTTTTGTTTAAGACAGGTTTTAATAGCAAATTATAAAAATGAAAATGGGTCTTTTAATTACAGTTGGAATAAATTATCAAAAATAAATAATTTTATTTATAAAAAAAACAATTGTTATGATTTTAAAATAGGAAATTTTATTTTATTATTTGATTCAGATTCTAAAATAGACATAAATTCTATTAATAATTTAATATATGAAATTGAAAATGATAATAAAATAGGGTTTTTACAGGTAAAAACAAATGCTATTACAAATACAAAAAATAATTGGGAAAATATAATTGGTTACTTTACAGATTCGTTATATGATATTAATTTTTTATATAGTTGTTCTAATGGATTTCCATCACCATTGGTTGGACATAATTGTATGTTAAATTTTAAAGCCTTAATTGAAATTGAAAAATATATTAATGGACATGCAAATCAAACTAACATTGAATGGAAAGTATGGGATGAAGAACATGTTAGTGAAGATTTTGTTATGTCATTATACATGACACATTTAAATTATTATGGTAAATATATTTATTATGATTGTGGCATGTTAGAAGGCGTTACATTAAATATAATTGATGAGATTATAAAAATTAAAAAATACATGTATGGCATTAATGAAATTTTATTTTATCCATCCAATGTTTGGTTATCAAAAGGCATTTTTAGTAACATTTTTACAATATTTATAACCAGTAATAATATTAATTTTAGTACAAGATACGCATTAATATGTTATATTGGTTCTTATTATGCTTTAGCAATTGGACCAATTATTTCATTATTGTATTATTTTTTAGTAATTTATTATAAAAATGTATATGTGTATATTAATATTAATTCTCAATTAATTACATGTATAATAATTTTTTTATTTTTATCAATACTCACTAATATTAGTATTAAAATAAGAAATAAAAAATATTTAAATTTTATTATTTTGATTAAACAAGAAATTTATTATGGATTAATGTTAACTTGTTTTTTTAGTTCATTGCCATTTCATTTAATTTGTTCATGTTATGATTTTTTTTCTTGCAAAAATGTTAGTTGGGGAGCAACTAATAAAGAATTATCAAATATTACATGCTTTGATTTTATAAAGAAATTTAAATATATGTATTTTGTTGGAATGTCCTTATTTTTAACCATAACATATATTAATTTTCATTTTTATTATTTTTATTATCAAAATTACTTTATAGAATCAATATCAATATATGTTTATTTATTTATGCATATGGGGTTTCCATTATTTACATTTTAATATTATTTCATTTTGGGTTAATACATTTTTGATTTCATGAATTAACTGAAAAAATAAATAAAATAACTGAAAAAAAAGAACCGAAAAAAAAGCACCAAATACTAAATTATTTTATATTTATTTAAAAATATAAAACAATATATATTAAATGAATAGTAAGAACGTAATAAATACCAATATAGATGATTACACTACTGCCGAACTTTTACAAATTTTAAATTTAGATGAAGACTCAAGCGCTTATTTAATTAATAAGACAGCAAATGAAACAATAGAACAATTTAAAGAAACGGGAGACACAGAAGTAATTAATTTCTTAAAAAAAGCAAGAAACAGAATAATAACCGAATTGCAGACAGATTATGAAAAAAACGAAGAAAATGTTAATGCACAATCTAAAGCATCCGACTGGTATAAGACACAATATTTAAAACCTAAAAATCGCATGGAAAATTTTAAAATAACAGACAGAGTACAACAAGTTGAAACATTTAATCAAGATGGACATTATCCTATGAAGCAAAATTTACTTGGAGTTAATAATGCTTATCAATTACCAGTAGCACAAGATACATTAAATCCTACACTTCGTAACATTAATACAACTATTGTAAATTTAGATAGCCAATTTAGAAACATAATATATCCTTATGTACCAAATGATGCCAATTCAGTGGCTTCATCTACTAATTACGCAATTGATCTAACTGACCCATTAACAAATGTTTTAAGTATTAGAGTTTATTCTATACAAATACCTAATACTTGGTATAGATTTAGTGAAGAACAAGGCAACACGTGTTTTTTTGTACTATTAAATGATGTACAATATCAATTTGTTCTCCCAAATGGAAATTATACATCTGATGAAATAGTAAATGAATTAAATAATGTTGAAAATTGGTCACCTGGTGTATTTCCGGTTGCAAACTTAGTATGGAATTATAATAATAATACAGCCAAATTAGAATTTAATGTTATAGGAGACGTAAAATTTTATTTTTACGACACATCAGGCAATTACGTGTGTAATCCATCGTGTATAAATGTCACACAATTAAATCAAAATCTAGGATGGTCGTTAGGATTTAGAGTTACATCTCAAAATACATACGTCAATGGATTATTTTCAACGCAAACATATTCGGGAGGCGTTGCACCAGGACTTAATTTTTCGGTAGATTCAGCATTAAATTTATATGGACCTAAATATTTTTCAATTATATTGGATGATTTTAATCAAAATAGACAGAATAAAGGATTAGTAAACATCGGCATTCCAGATAATAAGTTAAGTTTACCGAATTATTATTCAAGTGATCTAAACATTGATTGTAGTGACAATAATATAGTTATCCCATCAATACCACGAAGAATAACTCAAGCACAAATTTATACAATTAATCAAATTAAACAAAATAGAACTACAAGCAAGCAACGCGCATATGGAGCAACTAATAGCGATGTATTAGCATTGTTGCCATTAGACATCGTAAATAATACTCAGGAAAAACCTTATACAACATTTGGCGCTAATTTAATTTTTAATGAGAGAAGATATTTCGGACCTGTAAATATAAGTAAACTGAAAATAAGACTGGTTGATGATAAAGGAAATACAGTTAATCTAAATGGTGCGGATTGGTGCGTTTCGCTAGTAACAACTGAATTATATCAATATTAACGAACAAAATATTTTATTAATATATATATATTAAATGGAGTATTTGAATAAATTATTAAAATGGAAAGATATTTTAACTCAACAATCTCATATTGTTGCAGGTAAATTATATTCAATTAAAGGATTAAGAGATAACGAACGACTATCAATTAGGAAGAATGATTTGATTAGAAACCTATTTAGTAAATTAAATGGAGAAAGCCCAGATGAAATATTAAAATTGTTATACAATGACTCTGATATAATTTCATTAATATCGGAATTAATCATTGTTAATCAATTTTTAATGGGAAGACAAATTGATGAAAATGATTTACCAACAGCATTAAATTCATATTACTTAATTGCGTTATCTATTTTATTTGATGATGATGTAGATCTAACATATGGAACAACAAATGTTACTGACAATGAACTTGCGATGTATTACAAAGCGCGTAAACCAAGATTTGACGGTGGTGGTAAAAAATATAAGACTACTAGAAGAAGACGTTCTACTAGAAGAAGACGTTCTACTAGAAATACAAGATATAACAGAACAAAACATTAATTAAATCCGGCGGATTGGTCTATTTCATTGGTTACAACTGAACTATATCAATATTAAACGTTAATTATTTTTTATTTAGCTTTCTTATTTAGCTTTCTTATTTTCCTAGTTTTTCTCGTTTTGCTCCTTGGATTACCAAAAACGGTTGAACCTTTTGGCAATAAAATCTCCTCTCCATAATCATTCATGTTATGAAGATTTAAATCTCTAATTTTAACTCCTATTTTTGGATGTCTTACTATATACCTGCCATCTTCTCGCTTTCTAATAATCCATCTCCATGTAGGATATTTAACTGATGGAATTGTTAAATATATTGTTTCACCTATATATTTATCCAAATTTTGTTTTGGTTTTTTATTTCGCATGGTTTTTACCATTTATATACTATTATAAGTTAAAAAACATTTATTAACTAATAATTATTAATCTCTGAGTTTGATATGTTTTTATTATACCATTGTTGAACCATAAAATTGCCACAATAACATTGATACTACACTACCAATCATAAATCCTAAACCAGCCACTTTTTTTGTTTTCCCCATAGTATAATAAAAAATTACTGGAAAAATTAGGTAAGTTAAAACAATGTAAAACAACATAATTTTAATAAAAACTAACCAATCGCGACCAATCATTATATATATACAAAATAAAAAATAATAAACTATTGTGTAAATTATATTTTTATTTTTGAATATTATTGTGCTATGTAAACGTTAAGTTGACAATGATTGCACTAATTCTTCTGTTTTAAATTGTATGTATTGCAAAGTAAGCGGTGCGTATAAAGTCAAGAGAGAATTAAAACTGAAGAAAGAATTAAAATAAGAGAAATTGAAAACATAAAAAAACAAGACCATATTAACAAATTTAAAGCTTCTTCAAGATTAGAAAAATTACACAAATTAAATGATATTTGTTAGAAATGATAATGATAATAATAATTAATTATTATTCTAAAATTTTGGAAACTTTTTAATATAATCTAACTCTTCTTTAAGTAATTTTATTTCTGCATCACTACAACCAGACATACCCATGCCACCATACACATTCATCTTATAATCTGCCTTTCTCATTATGTCACGATTTTTAAGTATTCGCGCCTCTATTTCTAAATTACGTTCGTGTTTAATATTATTTTGAATTGGTTTAATATATGGTTCAAAATTATATGGACTATAATTCATAAATTATATTATATGATAAAAAACAATCTTTAATTTAATTATTATTTAATTATTATTTAATTATTATTTAATTATTATTTAATTATTATTTAATTATTATTTAATTAGATAACTAAAAAAACACATATATTAAACAATTTAAATAGATGTAGATAAGTGTATGTAAGTAGAATGACAAACGATAATCAGTACCCCGTTCTTTATATTGAGGAAGTTAATGAAAATGGACTAACTGACACTCGCGCATTTGTTAGGTATGATGGTGGTGATACATATGTAGTGTATATGACGCGACGCGATAGCAAATGTAAATATGTAAAAAAATTTCCAGATTTTAGAATGGAATTTTATACTCGCGAATCATTGGTAAATTTTTTGCTTTACTCTGTTTGTAATAGTTCTACCGCAAATGTCACACTTTTTAAAATGGATTGTCGTGATCTATATGCGCATAGTTTTTCGGAGTATGAATCACTTTACAATGATACCCGTAAATATGCCGAATTGTTTGGATATGATAATTTTGAATATTACAATTATGAAGGACTAATGGAACTTACTATGGTTCTTCGTGACATGCGTTTTTAAATTTATTGAAAAATAATAAATAATAAAAATAAATAATTAGTAATATTTCTCTTATTTTTGAAATATTACTTATTTTAATAAAATTCAAATGCTTATGATTAAATAATATAAATTATCATTTTTTAATCATATATTAATATAAATGATAAAAGTAATGTCTTGGAATATATTGGCATTAGAATTTGTTAAAAAAAGTTATTATCCTATGTTAAATATTAATTCTATAAATAATAGAGTTAAACGAATTAAAAAAATTATAAATATTTTATTAGAAGAAAATTCAGATATCATTTTATTGCAAGAAGTTATGTTAAATGAATATAATTATCTTAAAAATGTCTTCCAAATTATTATTTTTCAAATTTAATCAATATAAATTGGATTAAATATAATAATTCAGAAAGTGGTAATGTAACATTGTTTAAAAAATCTATGTTCTTATTAAAATTTAATTCTAATGAACTCATTTACAATAATAATGTTTTTGGTTCTTGTATTATTATTAAAACAAAAAATACTAAAGAAAATATACATGTGTTTAATATTCATTTAGATGATATTGCTTGGCAAACACGAATGGCACAAATTAATTTATTGCGTCCTCAAATTGAAAAATTAAAACATTGTATAATTGGCGGGGATTTTAATCAACAATTTAATATAAATTCAAAAATTTATAATATTAATGATTTTATAATTCATAATCCAAAAAATACAACTTATTATATTGAAAAATTTATGAATATTGATAACATCTTATCTAAAGGTTTTATTTCTATGCAAAATAATATAATTAAAGATCACAATATATGTAAAAAAAATTTATTTGATAAATATGGTTCGGACCATATTCCGGTTATTATTGAATTGTCATAAAATAATGTTCATGGTTAATAAATAAATAAAATATTAGGTTTTATATATGCCTTATAAAAAAACGCTTCGGTCAAAACGTAGCAAGCGCAGAAGAATAACAAAAAAAACTAGAACACGTTCGCGTAGAGGTGGAGGAAAAGGCAGTGATTTAAGGCACGAATTAGTTACTTTATGCAAAAGAAGAAAGATTAAAGAATATAATGAACTCACTAATAGGATAATATATGAATACCAATTAAATGGAACAAATGATTTTTTAAATCATGTACGTGAAGAAATAGCCACCTTTAGATTACCTACATTATTGTGTTTGGAACTAGCATTGACGCGATTTCAAGAAGAAGCCATTGCAGACTCAATGGAACCTCTTAATTACATAATAAATAAAAAACAAGAATTAGCAAACGCAACTCGAAATTAATTTGATACATAAGTTAGATTAAACATTAATGAATTTTAATTATTTTAATTAAATTAACATAATTAAAATAAATATCCCAAAATTATTGTGAAATATACTTATTTATGTTTATTTTATTTAATTAAAACAAATTAAAATAAATAAATTAAATAAAAAATAATAAAATATCAATGATTTCTGTTGAAATATACTTATTTATGTTTATTTTTATTTAATTTTGATTTAATTTTACCAAATAATATAATATATCATTAATCGTACTTAAAGGAAATTTATAATTTATCTGTTTTCCAAGACTTTTCTGGGCAAAAAAAAAATGGACAAGGTTTTCTTGTCCAAAAAAAATAAATCCTACGGACTCTTGAGAAAAAAAAAAATATTTATGATAACAAAAAAAAAAATAAAAAAACGGAAATAAGAGCATTATCATCACAAGTCACTTTTTCGGCCATTTGAGCCAAACGGGTCCGGAGTTTTTTTCGGTAAGTCGCCTGCGCCTAAATATACTTACCGGAAAGCGCTTTTTTTACACAATTAAAACAATGACATTGGTTATCATGCGAATAAATAATTATACGATGCTATTACGCCTTACCTAATTGGCAAAATACTTACTTTTAACTTACTAATACTTACCATTTGGTGTTTTTTCGTTTTTTTATAAATTAAATTAAATAATAAATAATAATAATGATAAAATCCTTATGTTTCATGAATTCTTGTATATTATTTATTTTAATTTAATTTAATTTTACCAAATAATATAATATATCGTTAATCCTGCTTAAAGGAAATTTCTATTTTTTGCAATTCTCAAGACTTTTCTGGACAAAAAAAAAATGGACAAGAAAACCTTGTCCAAAAAAAATAAATCCTACGGACTCTTGAGAAAAAAAAAATATTTTATGATAACAAAAAAAAAATAAAAAAAATGAAAATAAGAGCATTATCATCACAAGTCACTTTTTAGGTCATTTAGCCGAAAGGGTTCGGGAGTTTTTTCGGTAAGTCAGCCTGCGCCTAAATATACTTACCAGAAAAACGATTTTTTTACACCCCGACAAGCGTTACTCCATATATCACGCGACATTCTCATTTTTCGCAATAATTTTAATAACCCATATTATCAACAATACTTACTTTTAACTTACTAATACTTACCGATTTGGTGTTTTTTCGTTTTTTTTAATAAATAATAATTAAATTAAATAAATAATGCATGAAATTTGTAATATTTGTTGTTTATTTAATTATTATTAATTAAAATAATTAAATAATTGGTATAATAAATTAAATAATAAATAATAATAATGATAAAATACAAAAGTTTAATGAATTCTTGTATATTATTTATTTTAATTTAATTTAATTTTACTGAATTTATTATTTTTTTCAATTCTCAAGACTTTTCTGGGCAAAAAAAAAATGGACAAGAAAACCTTGTCCAAAAAAAATAAATCCTGCCGACTCTTGAGAAATTAAAAAATATTTTATGATAACAAAAAAAAATTAAAAAAAACAGAAATAAGAACATTATCATCACAAGTCACTTTTTCAATGAAATTGGTCAGAGGCGACTAAAAGGGCCCAGGTGTTTTTTTCGGTAAGTCGTCTGCGCCTAAATATACTTACCGGAAAACGATTTTTTTACACCACGATATAATTGGCATTGATATTCATGTAAAACATTAAAAAAATAACACAGTATACGACACCTAATCCGGCAAATACTTACTTTTTAACTTACTAATACTTACCATTTGGTGTTTTTTTCGTTTTTTTAATAAATAATAATTAATTAATAATTAAATAATAATAAATAACATGAATTTTAGTTATTTTTAATGTATTTTTATTTTAATTTAATTTAATTTTAATTTAATTTAATTTATTTTTAATTTATTTTAATTATAACATTGTTGCAACATTATTTTATGAATTTTAAATAGTTTAATTAATTTATGCAGAACTAATGATTTAAGGAGTTTTTATGTAAGTATTTTATACTGACAATGACTGACAATAAAATCTCAAAAAACACTATTTATATTTCATGTGAAATATGTAACTTTACAACGTCTAAAAAAACAGATTATTCTAGACATTTGTCAACCGTAAAACATAAAAAAAACACAGGCACTTACCAAATACTTACTAATACTTACGAAAACTCGCAACAAACTCCCCATCAAATGCCTCCCCAAATAATAGCCAATGCGCAAAAATTTGAATGTGAATGTGGTAAAACTTATAAGCACAAGCAAAGTTTATATAATCATTGTAAAAAATGTACAAATCAACCAAATAATATTAAAGTAATGTCGTCAACTATTAATGAACAATTAATTTTAGAATTAATTAATCAAAATAAAACATTACAAGAAATAATTAAACAAAAAGATGACAACACTGTGGCATTTTTGCAAAATACAATTATTGAAATGATGCCAAAAGTTGGCAATATAACTAACAATACTAATAATACTGTACATAATAATATAAATGTATCTGTTTTCTTGAATGACAATTGTAAAGACGCGTTAAGCATGAAAGAATTCATTGAAACTATTGAGATAGATGTAGAGGATTTAATGTATACTGGTAAAAAAGGTTTGGCCAATGGTCTCGCAAAATTGTTTATTGAACAGTTTAATAAATTGCCATTGGCAAAGCGCCCCCTTTGGTGTAGTGATAAAAAGCGTCATACATTATACATAAAGCAAGATGAATGGACTGAAGATAAAGATAATGAAAAGACAAAAGAAGCAATTAAAACAATGGGCTACATACAAGCAAAAAATACAAGTAAATATGTTAATGAGAATCCAGATTGGCTTAAAAAAGACAGTACAAAAGATGCTTATATGCAAATAGTTAAACAAACTACATCAGATGTAACCGAACACTTTGATAAAGTAATATCAATTCTCTCTGACAATACACATTTGACAAGCAATGCTAGAGAGAAAATTAAAAATTATGACATATTAATTTAATAAATAAATAAATAAATCACCACTAATGAATTATTTTAATAAATATAAATCTTTATTATATTTATTAACTTGTTTTCTCTCTTAGATTATCGGGGAGAATGTATATTAATGGTGTTTTCAAAGTGTGGACCATCTATTTAATACATCTTGTACATGTTGATTTGTGGTTTTGTTTTTTTCATTATTTTGTTGAATCATGATATTATATTTATTTATTTCGTTTTGTTTTTGTATTTCATTATAGGTTTTAACATAATCTTTTTTAAATTCTTCCATTAATCGTGAATTGTTTTTGCTTTCATTTTCCTTCTGAGACAATGTATCATTTATTTTATTTATTTGTATTTGAATGTTTTTAAGATGATCTATGATTTGATGATTATTAATATTTATTATAGAATCACTTTCTTTTGTTGAGTTCTCCATAAGTTCTATAAAAAATAAATTAATACTTTCGGCGTTTATTGATGGATGTTCATTATAAAACTTCCATATTTTTTCGTTACTTAATGTTATTGCGAATTCTGCCATTATATAGCATAAACATGTATTATTTAAGTTTTATTTATAATATGATTATGAAGATTAATATATAAAAAAAATTGATTTAAATTTAAAAGTTTTATTTTTTATTAAAACAAGCATGAATAGAGCACCGCAGATGAATACACCAGAATATAGAAAATTATATTTAGCAAATTTGAAATTGGAAGTAGCAAATAATAATAAAAATTTAGTAGCAAATAAAGGAAGTCCAAGTGTAAATCAATATATACAAAATACAGGTCAACCAATTTTAGGTGTACCTACATTTAAAGGTGAAACCAATATTCAATCAAAAGGAATTAAATGGAAAGGATTTAAATAATTTGTAGTTATAAAAATTATGATAATATAAATATTATTATTATTATTATTATTATTATTATTATTATTATGAATATAATATTATTATGAATATAATATTATAAAAAATTGAAATACTTTTTTACATTATAATGTAAATCATATATCAACAACAGAAGATGTCTTTGAACATGAACTACGTCAAGTCAACCACCACTTCGGCTAATGAGGATGTCAATGCATTGAAGGATACTATTAAAGATTTGCAATCACGCGTTTCCGAACTAGAGAATTTTCAGATTGAATTTAGTGCGCAAATGTTTCAGTTACGCACTATGTGTCTAAGTGACAATGAGATGGATATTGAATATATTGGGATTCCGAAAGTCAAGTTGACTCGTCAAACCCAGCAATGTATTGCTCCTGAGCATGTCAATTACGATGTAGAGGCTCCACCGTCACCAACAATTACGCCGGATCATTACCATTACGATGTAGAGGCCCCGCCGTCGTCTCCCCCTGTTTTAATTCGTCAGAATGCTATGTTTGGTGGAACCGCGGACGCGGGCTTTGATGAGAGTGTATCAGATGATAGTTCTTCTCAGTCAAATAGCATTAACGGAGCCGATGCTTGGATTACTCGCGAGAGAATTAATGAATACAAGGAAGACCGTTGGCGTCGCCGAATGGAAGATGCTGGGATAGAATTGGTAAGTGAGAAAGGAACGCGCGTGGACAACTTAGGATTAGTGTATCCAAATGACAATGATCACTTTTGGTGTGACAACAAATAAAGGTAAAATAAGAGGAATCCGGTATGTATAAATTAGAATAGGATTTGTTAATAAATAAAGTAAAGGAAGTTTCCTTTTTTTAATTTGTTTTAATTAATACATATTTTTTTATCTATCAACAAATGATGTTTGTAACATATATAAAAACATTTATTTATTTAATAAGTAGTAAACATGAGAATAATTGCGTACAAAATGATTACACATGCAAGATTGGTAGGATTTGTTAGATTTAATGATGGAAATTTAAATAATTTTAATAAATTAAATTTGAAGAAGATTAATTTAAATGAAGTATTAAATGATATAATAGACAAAACAAATACTACTAATTGGTCAATTGTCTTGACACAAGAAGAGAGAAAATATATTGAAAAAAATCCAATGGAATTGGCAAAGAAGATTTATGATATCATTTAATAATATTTATACTTCTTCAATTGGGTCTACTTCTTCTATATGAGGAAGTGTAAAACAATTTAAATAATATAAAATAAAATTAATTACAGTTTTAATTTTTGTTATTATAAAATTAATAAAATCAATAAGTTTTTCAATAATAAATATAATAATACATAGAATTATTAATGGTGCAATTGACATTATTAATGCATATATTCCCTGAATCACTATTAATTTACATATAATTAATACAGTTGATAATATTTCAAAACTTATATTATCACATGTTTTATATTTAATTGTTAGACTGACAAATTCTATTGAAGTATAATACATTATCATGTAAATATAAAATGCGCATACATTAATCACTAATAATAAATAAAATTCCAATAAATAATACTCAAATGATTTATCTAGTATATGATAAAATGTTTTAGATAAAATTTTATTATATTTTATAATACTGTGTTTTATTAATCCAATGAATAGTTTAATTTTATTATATTTTGACGATGTATCCAAATGTGTAATTTTGTATTTTATACCGCAAATATTAATTGTTTCATACTTTGAATGTTTTTCGTAAATGTCCATTTTATTTTTTATAAGATGATAATTATTTTACTTATTTCAATTTTAATAATTAAATGAACCATAATCATGAAAATGTAATTAATTAAGATTATTTTTATTTATAATAAATACTGTATCATCTAGGTTATTTTTATTGTCTAAAACATTATATATTTCTATGAATGGTTTCAACTCATCAGGTGTATTGCTTGTCAATTGCTGAATCCAATCACATGCGTCTTCTATAATAATAATGCCATTATTAGTTAACCATTTGGTATAATATGTCATATAAAATTCAATCGTATTTTCTGTATGAATTCCGTCATCTAAAATGATATCATATTTAGTGTTTTTATCAAATATATCGTTTACTAAATTTTCAAATGTTGACCCATTATTATTGTCATTGTATATTTTTGTGTTTTTATTTACAAGATGTAGAGGAACTCTGCCTAAAACATCAATATAATCTATTTCCGCATTTTCAAAATAATTATTAATAACTGTTGTTTGGCTTGCGATGATTAAAATTTTTTTAACTGATTCTTTTTTTAAAGGTAATATTTTTTCATATAAATTCTTATGTGTAATAATTGTGTCAATAAAAACGTAATTACTATTAATTAGTGTCATTGTTTTTGTTAATTATTATTAAATGGGTTTAAATGTTTTCAATTTATTTATAAATGAAATATACTGAACTGTATTATTTCTCTCTTTACTGTTTTCCAAAAAATTGAAATGTTTTCCTAGAATTGAGGTAATTCATATACCAATTAAAACAATGAGCCTACTAGAACTAGTACTTGAACCTGAAATATATACACCTATCGTAGATTCAAATGGAAACTATATTGATAAAACTCCCACAGCGAACGCATTGAAATATGGAATTAGATGTCCTTGCGGAACAAGACAGGAAAATATTATTTATGCTGCACAAAAATTCAAGTCTCATATAAAAGCGTTGAAACATCAAGCATGGTTAAAAGAATTAACTGATAAAAAAGGAAACTTTTATGAAGAAAATATAAAATTAAAAGATTTGGTTCATCAATTGCGATTAATGAATGCTGACTATGAAAGAGTATTAATTAATAAAAATCAGACAATTGCTACATTAATAAAAGAAATTCAGTCTGAGAAAAAACCAATTAACGAAAGCATTAATCTAATTGATTTCTAATTAAAATTCATTTTATTAATAAAATTAAACAAGTAAATGTCTTTTTGCTGAGACAACGTCATTTTCAATGTTTTTCATATGAATTTTTTCCCAATATGCTGAATCTGTGCTTTCTTTTGGTGCTAATATCCATTTGTATTTATCGGAGTTTTCATTTGACAATTCTGCTATTTTTTTTGCTCTCTCATAATGAAATTCTGATGTAACAACATAAATGTCGTCAAAGTTTTCAAATGTTTGTATTTTATTTGCCAATATAAAATTTTGAGCAGTATTTGTAGAAACTTCATCAATTATGAAGTTCCAGTTGTATTTACTTTCATTTTTGGAAGTAATTAGTTTTTTCATTAGGATTGCTTCACTATCTCGGGCATTTTCATGTTTTTTTCCTCCGCTTAAATACCAATTAATTTTATAATTTTCTAATTCATAATATTTAATGTTTGAATTATATGAATTTGCAAATTTAACCGCAGTGTTTACTCTATCATGTAGAATAAATCCAATGTGACATCCAAGCAATATAATGATTATACTCATGTGGGTTGATTAGTATTTGGTTTTTAATTATATTTTAAAAAATAATTAAATCAATTTTATATTAATTAAATTGTATTACAAATACAATATTTGTATTTAAATTACTTTATCAGTATAATTAGATGACTCTAATTGAAATGAATGTTGATCATTTAAAAAATCATTAAATCTATTTTCAAGTTCACTTGCCGTGTATTGCTTATTATTATTTTCAACGAACTCTAAATAATCATTCCATTTTGGGTGCCACTGTAAACTTAAAAAATTGTCAGCGAAGTTGTCGTCAATAAATGACCCACCAATATCTTTGTAATAACTCAGTCCATCGCATTCAAAAATGTTTATTGGCAATCTTTCTGCATTTTCTACACTATGACATTCGCTTTTTACAGCACCTGAAGTACACCAACTGCATTTATAATTTGTAGAACATTCAGTTTTGTCAGTTAATAAATTACAAGTTTCTTCCAAATCTAAATTACTTAAATGATAATCAAACGCCAATTCGTCAGGATATTCAGCATTACTGAAAACTACTGCGTTTGCTACAAGAGATAATAAACATAAAATACTTTTCATTTTATGTTTATAATATCATATTTTTATATCATTTAATTTTAAATATAAATTAATTTAATTTCTTCATTTATTTTTCTCTCTTCTTTGTATAATGCCAAGAAGGAAAACTTTGCGTAAACGTTCTAATAAACACCACAAGAAAACAAGGCGTCATCATAAGCGTCAACGTGGAGGATGAGGCGGACCAAAACCGGCATTTCAAACTAAAAAATAAATAATACCCCATTTGAAGGTTTATCTGTAATGACTGAATATTTCAAAAACATTATGTAGAGATGTTCATGACACAAGACAAAACCTAGTTAAATGGTATTTATTTTATTTTTCAAATGATAACGTAGAGAGAACATCAAAAAATAAATTAAAAAATTGATTTATAAAGATGAGAGTAATGTATTTCAATCAACTATGGAAACTAATTATGAAAAGAATATGAAATATGATGTTATTAATATTTGTGGAACAAAATACAAAGTTATACACAAGAATTCCTCATCTATTAAAAATAACTATTTAATATGTTTGGGTCAACTGAAGTATTTTATAAAGATTTTTGCAAAATGCATCGTAAATGCGATCATTCATATTAGAGATAAATATTTATTTGAGTTGGCTGATCATGTAGCAGACTTCTATGGGGAAATAATACTGGCACTAGTTGGTATTATCATAATAATACCAATAATATATGGTACATTATATGTAGTTATAAATGAACTTTCTAAAAGTGCTATTGGGTTCAAATCACTTGATAGTATAATTTATAACATGGTTTCATTGATTTTTAATATAATAAAAAAATTATTAATTACATATGCATGTATCAGTGTTGGAACAATAAGTATATTGATGTTTCTTTCTGCGTTCGCATTTATTTGTACCATTGTTAAAAACATTTTCAAATTTATTTATAGTATAATTAGTAATGGTTTTAATAAATTTTATAGAACAATTCCAGACGTAGAAAAATTTGAATTAACTGAAATAGTAATACAATGATTGTCTTTATTGGCAGTGGCGAAGAGTGAATATAATAAAATATATTGACAAGATTTATAAAAAAATTGATTAAATGCATACATAAAAATAGTATGCATCTAATAAAAGCGCAAACATCTAGAAAGATGACAAACGAAAATAAAGATAATGTAATTTATGAAACCTATTATTATGTAGGAGAACATATAGATGGATGTGATAAACACGGTCCGAATAACGTATATCATTATATTTCTGAAAGCGAATTAAATGGGCGCAATACAAATACAATTAATATATGGGAGTGTGATTTAGAACTTTGGCCTGGTGATCGTAATTGGTTAGATGCGACTAGAAGAGAACCTATTAAAGTTAAATTAACTAAAAATTCGCTTTAAAATTATTAAAATATAAATTACAAAATTTAAAATTAAGGCCGGTGATTTTGTATTGTCTACAGAAAATAAAGAATTTAATATGTAGATAAATAATAAAAAAATAGAATGATTAATTATATGAATTTCAGTATGGTAGTTTAAATGAATTAAACGGTCTTTATTTATCATTAATTGTATTAGTGAATTAATTAATGTAATTTATTTATTATATTTTTCATGTTTATTATTACTTATATTTTTTTACATGAACTATAGATTTTACAAATAGATTTAAAAAATTATTAATATATAATAATAAAAACATGGACGAAATTACAATATATAGTTACAAACTTAATCGTGCTTGCAATAATTGGCATTTAGAAGTCACTACCAACAAAAATGTCATTGATTCTGCAACGATGCAACTCAGTGAAAATAATGGTAATCAAAAATCAGAGAATGAAAATGAAAATGATGATAACAATGATAACAATGATAACAATGATAACAATAATAAAAATGACAACATTATTGATGACAACATTATTGATGACAACATTATTGATGACAACATTATTGATGACAACATTATTGATGACAACATTATTGATGACAACATTATTGATGACAACATTATTGATGACAATGATAGACCTCACTGTATATTTTCAGATTGTCCAAATTATATACACAACAATAATTCAACTGATATCAGTGAAGAAGATATCAGTGAAGAAGATAAAATTAAAAAATATCAAGCCCAACAAAAATTTATAAATGACTATGGTAGAGCGATTGATATTATTTTAGGTTCTTATTTCCCAGGTTATTATATACCAAAGTATTATAATGGTATACGATGCGATCAACTAGCATACCCAATGGATGATGAAAAATAAGATATTAATTAATAACTTGATAAATTAATTAGGTTATTTATTGTATGAAATTTATATGTAAAAATTGATTTAAATAATCACAAATAATTTTATGACATTAAAGCAAACAACATGAGTCAAGAACTCAAATTCTTTAGTGCATATGATGGTTGTAAATACATTGATACATTCCCGTCGGAATGGCATTCTACACAACAGAGTGATGTGACAGGTCCTCTACATTGTAATAATTGTAGTCATTATGGGATTATGGTTCAAAATGGGTTAGAAATTTTTCTAGGATATTGTAAAAAATGCGCCATTCATGTTTATGAAGGCAAACGTGGTCCAGGTTTCTTCGGGTTTACAAATGAGCAGGAAGTAAGTAGCTATGAATATCCGGACTATTTGGAAAATTATAAAAATGCAATTTTGAAACTTTCAAAACATCAAATTCATGATCAAATACAAGCACTACTTGAATGGCATATAAATTACGACGATGAATTTGGCGAGTCATCTGATGAATTTGGCGAGTCATCTGATGAATTTAATGATCTATAATAATTTGCCACACGAAAATAGTTCCAATAAGTCAAACATACTAAATCATTTAAGCCAAATAATAAAATTATATTTTTATTTTTTAGCACATTAAATAAAACTTAAATATTAATATCTAATATAAACAAGTAATTTATGATTTTGCACAAAGAAGAAATTAAAAACTTAAAGACATTGCTAAGTGACATAGAGATAGAATTTGAAAGAGATCTTATTTCAGATCATAGAGATCAATTGCGCAAAACATTAAATTTATATGATAGATCAAGTCATTTTCCAGATACAGAAATGTTGGGTTGCAATATAAATAAGTTCAAAACATTTATTGAAAGCAAAATGACTTCAAATATGAATTGGGATAATATAGATTTATATCATATAAAACCAATATTAAGTTTTAATTTGATGGATTATCATGAAGTATGCGATTGTTCTCATTACACAAATTACCAACCGTTATTATTTAATGAAAAGATTGATGAATCTTGGACAGAAGAAGATGATAGATTTTGGAAAGAAAATATTAGAGGCAACGATTCATATAGAGAGATATATTATAAATAAAAATAATTTAGTTGCTAGCGCTATTTTCGTCTTCTCTTACTAATTTATCATATAATTCAATTGCTTTTTTGGTCTGATATTCATGAATTACATCTATCTGATTGAATAGTTTAATCAATAGTCGTTCATTTTTTATATTTTTAATAGATAATTGTAACATGAAATGATCTACTTTATCAACTCGTGTATGATTATAGTTTTTTAAAATATGTAAATTATTTAAAATGTCATATACTAAATAAATGTCTGGATCATTGCAAAATTGAATTTTCATCTCTTCTAAAAATGAAGAAAAAATGGGATTGTTGATCCCATTTATTAGAATAAACATTCTAATACGTTTATCAAATTGTTCTTTCAAATTAGATAGATTGTGAGAATCATTAAGATTATTTTCCATATTAATTAATACTATTTATTCTTTATTTAAATTGTATTAAAACGATTAATTATAGTAATAGTCTTACACATAGTCAGATATAATCTGATTCTCTTTTACTTCAAGAGTGATTGAATTATTGTTGCCATGTGAAATTTTTTGATTTAATTCATATATTTTTGTATCCATTTTAATTAATAATTGAGTAGATTCTTCTTCCGATGTTTTTAATGTTTCTATTTCAGATTTTAAGCGTCTATTTTCATCATTTATTATTTTAAATTCATCTTCGTTTTGCATCGGCAAAGACATCAAACCGCATTCATTAATTTTATTTAATAATATAAGGCCGCCGTCCTTCTCATAACTACTTAAATAATCTAAATAAATCGCTGGATGAATATAGTATTCCACATTTGGAAAATCCAAAATATATTCTTGAGACAACTGATAAATTGAGTTTGAAGGCGCATGATGTGCAAAGAATATACCATCATAATTTGACCATAAACGAATAATCGTATTATTTTCTTTGTTAGTTGACACAATATCAATTATTGTTTTAGAACCATTGCAAGGAATTAAATTCCTTATTTTAATCATAATATTATGGTCTGTATAAAATGTATACCTCATACCTTGTCCATGTACATATGGACCAATCATAGTAAACTCCATTGTGTTCCTAAATCCATAATAAAGTTTAATGCCTTGTCTATTTAATATATTTTGTAATGTAATTAAGACTGGAATTACATTTAATTTTTTAATTACAAACCCGGGACTAATTTCATTTTCGCATTGGTTCTCTTCATCATAAACTGTGATAGGAAGTGACCGAGCCTGGACATATGTCCACAACGAAGTATAATCAAACATCGCATGTATTTTATTAGAGGTTCCATTATTTAATGATTTAAACTCATTAGTTTCCATAATTTCCCTCATTTTTTGCCTCTGTCTTAGATTAATTTCTTCTTGCTCATTTAATAGTTGATTCATTTTTTTAATTTTATCCTCAAAATATTTTTTCATTGATGCGTATTTTTCTTCCATATTAATTAGTTCTTGACTAGATGACATGTTATGACTTGTATGATTTAATTATGAATAAAAATAAGTGTTTCAATTTTTTAAATAATAATAATAATAATAATAATATAAATAAAAAAACAAAACAAACATTTTTATCTATAAATAATTAAATAATTCTATCTACTAAATGATATAACAAATCTACACTATTTTTAATTACAGAAATGACAATATTTCTCCGATGCAGTCAGCATTAATTTTAACTCTTTCATGTGTTGCCAATATCTTCTTTGCATCAATGATGACGCTCTGATGCGCATGCTTGAAATACTTGAGCCAATGTGCCAGTTCTTCTCTTACTCGGTGAAAGTTTCTTCCGATGACCTCAAGTCCGTCATCTGTTATATAATACTCAAAGAAGTTCTTGTGATAAATCCGATATTTCTCTCTTTCACGTCCATAACCAGTGTAGTTTGCCATCTTACTATATTCTTCTTCTTCTGATAGGTCTAACATATGACAAATGTTTTGGTAAATTGCTCCATCAAAGATATAATCTTGTTCTTCACATGAACAAATAAGTCCCTCGGTATCAATGACGTTAATAAATTCTTCTAGTTTACTTCTAATCACATTGTAGATATCTAGAAATACCGATGTCTTTCCATATATATTTCTCTCTTCGCCTCGTAGTTCTTTATGATATTTTTCACAGAAATCAAATAGAGAGAATAGCGTAAAACATTTTGTGCAATATCCAAACTGTGGGTTGGAGTCTAGATTGTATCCAGAAGTCATATTACAAAAATCAGTGTAAAATGGAATGTTGTTGATACAGTTGATAACCTTTCCTGAACGTAGACGCATTCCTTCTTTGCGGTTGTAGTTGAATTGAGTAGGAGTAATTCTCGGCATTTGTTGTTAACTGATATCTTACGTTGGAGTGTAAAAAAGTATTTCAATTTTATAAATATAATAGGCAATCTAATCTACCATCTTATATTATATTAATTAAATTTATTTACATTTTATTTTAAATTAAAATAAATGTGTAGTAAAAAAACAATAACATACTATATTTAACTTGAAATAATCTAACTACATTTTATAGAAATTCTAATATTTTGCCAACACAGTCATCAATTGTGACCGTCTTCAGCGTCTTGGTAGCAGCCTTGATGCGTGATGCGTGTTCTCTGCGGAAATAAAGTTGCCAGTTCTTCAACTCTTTTAAAATTAGATTGTAGTCGTGCTTCTTCACTGAATCACCGTTGGTATCAATCTCTTCTGTAGGGGAAATGAAATTATTGCAATACAAGCGATATAGATGTCTATTTTTAAAGAAATCTGGGTGTGTGACGTTGGTATTTTTTGTGGCATGATAATCCGAGTGGTCAAGTGATGCGAGATGATTGTATTCAGGCGTTAGCATACACTCTCCAAACGTAATGCGCCAACCAAAGTATTGCCAACATCCGCACGTGATTTCGCCACTCTCTATCTTCAAGATTGTGGAATTGATGTCATTCAATTCGTTGCGATACATATTTGAAAGGTTAGGATCATTGCGAAGTGACTCATGATGTTTCTCTATGAACCGGATGCGATTGATGATGGCAAAGCACTCTCCGCAATAATTGGTTGCGGCCTCATCAATCTCATCATTGTGCGCTGGGCGCAGCGAGATGTTTTCATAGAGGTCCATCCAGTCGTTGTAGAAAGGCGTGTTCTTTATGTAGTTGATGACGGTTCCAGATCGTAGTTTCATTCCGTTGTTCTTATCACAGAAGAACTGTGTATATGGGGTCTTGTTGGAGTAGAAGTTGTTCTTGATGGTCATGTTGAGTTGAGCTCTTGTTAGTAGTAATTTCTGAAACTCATACAAAGTAAAAAAGTATTTCAATTTTATATTTATAATATGTAATATAGCCTAACATCAATATATGTTTATTTATTATTTATTTTATTTCTCTCTTTAACACTAGCCTAAAAGTATCAATGTTTCATGATTTTATTTTGAAGGTTGATTCATATGTATTTTAATTAATTATTTATTAAAAATGTTCATATAATATAAAATGAGCGATCCAAGAAAAAAATTGTGTGTAGTTTTTGATATTGATGAAACACTTATTCAGTTTGTACAAAAAAAATACAGAAATTTATGGGAAGAATTAGACCCTACTATTAAAAGAAAATTCTTTAGCATTGAGCATCCTTCTGGTTCCGTTATACTTCTTCGTCCAAATATACGAGAATTATTTAATTATTTTAAGGAAACGCATGAAATCAAGGTGGGATTGTGGACATACTCAGAACGAGAATATTCTGAAGATATTGCAAATATATTGAAACAAGCGCTTGATTTGCCAGACGATTTTTTTATGTTCACGTGGGGCGCGGAAGATATGGGAGAAGAACCCGACTATTCTAAAGATTTAAACAATGTTTACAATGAATTTCCGGATTTCAATAAATTCAACACTTTTTTGGTAGATGATTTATACGGAAATTTAAAACATGATGTGAATGTGAAAAACGGCATTTTAGTGCAGCCATTTGCTCCATTTGGTACAAGTAAAGTACGAGTGAACATTGGGGCTGAAAAACAAACAATTATAAGCAATGACACAGTATTCAATAATCTAATTGATGTTTGTCAAAAAGTATTAAGTGACATAAATGACTGTGACTCAGAAGACATTGATTATGCGTTCACAACTGAGTCTGTTTTTGAGGAGAAACGAGTAGTCCGAATGGGATTAAAACCGTTCTTGAAGACATATGCGGTGAAATTTTCCAAAATGATGACAATTGGTAATCCCTTAGAAGTAAAAGATTTTTTTATTGTAAACCCTGACAATTACCAAGTACATGTTAAGGGAGGAGGAAAAACAAAAAGAAAGATAAATAAAAATAAAAAAAGAAAAACGAGAAGAACCGCTAAAAAATCTAATAAAAAAACGAAACATAGACGGGGTCATTAAAAATAGTTCATTTATTATGTAATAAAATTGAAATATTTTTTTCAAATGAGGTGTAAATCATCTAATATAACAACTTAATATGTGTCAAAACACCAAACTACATTTCAGCTCTTCTACTAATCATAACTATATTGATTCATACGATGAGGACTGGTTTCATGACGCAAATTATGAACACGCAGGACCTGAGCATTGCGAAGATTGTCGCACTTACGGGTCTATTGTACAAGATAATATAAAAATATTCATTGGGTATTGTGTAACTTGTGCAGAGAAATTTGATTTTAACCGAGGACCGGGGTTTTATGGATTTGAATATGAAACGTTGGCACGTAGTTATGAATACCCAGAGTATTTGTTGCATAATAATTACAAAAATATAATAATAGAACTTTCAAAGAATCAAATGTAGTAATATAAACAGACATGAGCGAAGATGAATTTCCTACTTGGTACAACGGCGAAAAATATATGTGAAATAAATAAACATTATATCATTCAGTTTAGTAGATAGTTTGTAAAGAAGCCAATAAAATATTATAAACCCGTAGGTTTTTTTATTCTATATGTTTTTCATATAGAATAAAAAAGAAAAAGATAAATATTTATGAATTATTTGAATGTTTGTTAATTTGAAAATGCTAATCCACCACTGATGTTAAAAATTTTTTTTGAAAATAATTGTATAAAATCACCATCTTTAATATTAATTTCCAATTTTTTTTCTAAATAAAAAATATTATTATTGCAAAAATATGAACCGTCATCATTGTAAAGTTTTCTTGACAATGACAATGTGTAGTCATCAGTTAAGCTTTCTTTATCAAAATGATTATTATAGAAATCTTCCAAAGAAGATACTTCAATCTCTTTATTATTATAATTTATTTTTACCATTGTATTTATAAATAAATTATTTTTATATGATTTTAATAAGTATATTTAAATGCCATTGTGTCATATTTATAAATGTCACTAATAATATAGAGGGAAATGAAGAAAAAGTAATTAATAATTTAATAGATGCAATTCATTTAACTAATGAGATTCAAAATAAGATATAAATAGGGTTCTGGGAGTTTAAAATTTATAATAACTTTTTTTCTAATGCTATTATTCTTTTTTCAAATTCATAAGTTCTATAAACATCTATTTGATTTAATATCAATTTCATTAGAAATTCAGTTTTCACATTTGCAATAGATAAATCATTAATAAACTGGTCTATTTTATTCAGTTTTTTGTTGTTGTTTAAATTTTGTATATTATTTAAAATATTATGAACTAACTGAATATCAGGATCACTGCCAAAATCGTCTATTAATCTTTTTAAAAATAAATAGAATACGCTTCCACTAATAGATGTTGTAAAGCAAAACATTCTTAACTGATACTCAAACCGTTGTTTCAATGCAGAAAGTTTAAAAAACTCGCTTACGTTATTGTCCATAAAGTATTATATAGTTTGGGTTTATATTGTTTATTGTATTTCTCAACAAAATAATATAAAATGAATGTTTAACACAGAGAGAAATAAAATATTTTAATTGTAAAATATTATAAATATATTTCAAGTGGGGTTTGTCCATTAGCATAGAATTGTTCAACTTTTAATAAATCGTTCGCTGTTAATTCATTAACTGTTTCAGTCCATAACGTCTCTGAAAAAAATAATGGTTTTATAACAATTTTCCTAGTTAATGGGTCAACCATGCGTTGGCGTCCATCTCTATACTGCTTTTCTGCAAGAAAAAAGTTATTATTAAATGGTATTTTAGTTAAATTGTTCTCTTTCAAGTACGTTTCTTTTCTCAATCGTGCTTCTTCAATAATTTGTTTTTTTCTTTTTTCATATTCTTCGGCTTCTTGCATTTGTTTCACTTGTTTAATACGTTCGCATGCGGATGTTTGACACTCAAATTTAATTCCCTCATTGATAACTCTTTTAAAATCCGTTTTTGATCCTTTTTTATCGCAAACATAACATTGTACAAGTGACATAATTATAAAAGAAAATAGTATTTAAATGCTATTTACATTAATTTAAATTTTATTAAATAAATAGGGTTCTAATTTATTAAATTAATAAATCGTTTTTATTAAATAAATAGGGTTCTAATTTATTAAATTAATAAATCGTTTAAAAAAGGATATTTTATTTTGATGCTTGTTGGTCCAATACGCCGATACTTCCTCTCATGTAGGCGGATTTGTAGTTCCGTGATTATCCCATAATTCTTGATACATACTTGCATCAAGATTTATTTTAAATTACAAATCGTTTCCATTGATGATTGTTTAATATTTATATTTAAACTATTTTATGATTTAATAATCCTTATTCTAAATAATTTCCATTTCATCATGTTCTTCTTTTTCCAAATATGTAGCGTATGATACGCCCGCCATCCCAAATTTAATAGACAAATTATTTTGACGTCCATTTTTATCTACAATTGTTTGACAAACAAGTGTAGTATCAATTTTTGACTCCATTTTTTCATTAAACTCAACCGTTGTTCCATATATTTTAATATTCAATAAATTTATATATTTTCTTAGTTTTTTTTTACTATTGCAATATAACTTAATTTCAATTAAAGACCATTTAATGGTCCTTAATAAAATTATATCTGATACTAATAAATTTATGTCATTTTCAAATTTTTCATCCAATGATTCATTATCACCAATTATTATTTTGTATCTCATGTCATTTATTATATCATTTAATATATTGTCCGATACTAATGGAACAGAATTTTCCGTTTTAGATGAAATATTAACTTTTAAACAATTTACCGATTTTCCAGATAAAAACTTATTATACTCAATTGATGCATGTTCGTTATATCCGATTGATACGTTGTCGAATGATAATAAATGTTCAAACGGGTCGTAAGTTTTAATATTTTCTAACAACATTTCTTTTGTCAACATTTCTATTTATAATTATAATAGCAATTACATTTTAAATCCGTTTACATGATATTGTTTTTTCTCTCAACAAAATAATATTACAACATGTCAAAGACTGAAATATTATTACAAAATGGAAGTTTAATAGTTGAACATAGAGAGAAAATAAATTTAAAATTCCAAATTAATTTTCAAAACTGGCATAATACTGGATGCTATTTTCATTTCTCTTATCAAATCCAACGAGAAAGTGATGGTCGTCCCCTCTAACACATTCATCATTGTAATGTTCTGATTTAATCATTTCATTCAAAATTTGTCTAAGTGTAATAGGTTTTTCAATGCTTTCACTTTTAATTAGTAGATAATCATGTAATTCATTTATTTCTTCCTCCTCGCAGTTTGAATAATAATAATTATATTTATTAATTCTATCATCGCATATAAAAATAAATGGTTCAGATGTAAATGGTTCATCTAGTTCACAAATGTCTTTAAACTTTGTAAACAAATCAACAGTAAATGGCGCATCTGGAAATTGTAGGTTTAATTCTTCATACAATTTTTCATAATCTTTCTCGTCAAAACTCTCGGCATCTTCAGATGACATTTATTTGTAATGTTTATTTATTTTTAAATGATTTACATATAGTATGGAATAAGTATTTTATAAAGTATTGGATGTTTTATTTAATTTAATTTTCTCTCATTATTGAAACATCTAAACATTTGATATAATGAATGCTTACTTAATTCTCATTTTAAGCAACTCTATAATTTCATCATAGTGATCCCAATCATTTAAATTTATAGATTTTTCATAAGATAATATAGGATTAAAAATTGTAATTTTTTTACATTTGATGCCAGTTTTTATGAAGTATAAACATATATAAATAAATAACTGAATATAATCTTCAATATTTTCTCCAATATAATATTTACTACATTTAATGTCTATAAGTTCATCATCTATTATTAAATCCGCATCAGCGCCGATTAACAACTCTCTATTTCCTAATGTTGGATTACATAATATTATGTTTTTTTTTTCTAATTTATTTCTTAAAAATAAATCTAAATGATCAGTAACATTTATATTATTAATTTTGATATAATCAACAAAATCATATGCTTTCTCTTCTCCAAAAAAAATCATATGACACAACGATACATTCAATATATCATTGTAATTTGCAATTAAATGTTTCATATTATCATAACTATTTTTAATTATATATGATAAATGCGGTGATTGATTTTCAATTGTATCAGCAATGCATTCACATCTATTATCACGAAATTCTTTGTTTAAAATAAAATTAATTTTATATCTTATTAAATAATCTATGTAAACTCCATAAATATCAGGAGGCAATGTAGAAATATTAGAAATGGTTTTATTTATATCGTTAGTATTAATGGGTAAATTAATAATTAATTTTTTGAAATTAGTGTCAAACTTATAATAAGTAGATAATTCAGAACAATTTATATCTCTCTTTGGAATGTTAGGGTTATAGTTGTTTTGTAAAAAAATTTTAAATTTATTCATCCCTTTGTGGTTACTTGATTGTGTTAAAATCCAATTGCAATATTTTACATCATTGTTCAATACATAATCATATGATTCGTTTTTATATTTACCAAAACATATCATACTTGTATACGTGTATATAACTTAAATTATTTAAATCAATTTCAAACACTTGTTTCATAAGTATTTTATTTTAAACTTAACAATGCATATCGCTTATAAAATTATTTTTTTATTTTATATAGCAATTCATTAATAGCATTTTGTATACTATCTAATTTACTATTTGTAGTTTCAATATTGCCCATGTATTCTACAAAGAATTCTTTACTAGATTCATAAAGTTCAGAAATTTGTTTATCATTGAATTGCATAGATGAACATTTGTTATTAATTTTTTGTTTATATTTAAAAAATTCAGCATTGTCATTTCGTTGCATATTAACAAAATTTAATAATTCGTTAATAAGTGTTTCATTTTTTAAATTGCTTATACACAAGTTCATCATAAATTTATCAACTTTATTTGCATCGTGATCAAATACAAATAGTTGTAAATTTTGTAAAAGTCTATCAATAAATTCTCGGTCTTCATGAAATTGGTTTTGTAATGTAGTATTCTTCTTTACAAAATTTTCTAAATGAAAAGTATTTGGATTGTTTGATAAATAACTTTTAAAATAGTATTCCAACTTTCCTTGCAATAGATAGATATTGTTTTCTTGTTCTGTCATTTTATAATACTAATTATTTATCTTTATATGAATTTATAAATTACGTTAAATAAGATACTTCTTCAATTTTACTATATTCTTCTAATTTATAAGAAATTTTATTGTTTAAAATATTAATAAAATAATTCTACAATTTCTATCGTTTTTTCAGTGGGATTTTCTATCCAATAATGTATTTGTTGTTTTAAAGTATCAATTCTTTTATCCCATTCGGTCAATTTTGTTTTCATAATTTGCATTACACCTAATTTATTTAACTTCCAACAAGATTTTACTAATTCGCCAGATTGATTGGTAAAATCATCTGGATTGAATCTGATAAATACAATTGGTCTATGATGTAAGTCTTGTGACAATTCCATTAATCGTTTATTTTCACAACTACAATCATAATTCGTATGTTTATTTTCATCAACTTCAACAATAATAATGTGTGAACCCATATCTAACAATAAATCTGGACGACGACGAGAACATCCATCTGTAACTTTTTTATCAGCAAACCAAGTGAAATTTGTAAATGTTTGAGTAATTCTATCAACCACATCCTTTTCTTTGGTTTTATAATTTTTCATTGCGGGTTTATTTTGATTTTCAGGATTGTTAACAAAACAACTAAGGCAAAACCCTTCGTATTTTTTGTTTCCTATTGTTTCACACCACGATGAATTACATTTAGGAGATACAACATTAATCATATTATCAAGTTTATGGACAGAACAATAAAGTCCTTTGTATTTTTCACGATAATTAAAACAAGCAGAAGTAGTACACGATTCAAAAACGCAATTATTAAAAACATTTTTCATTATATATTTTTTATGTTTGGAACAATATTTTGGAACGGCTCTACGTTCTCCATATATAGCAAATCTATCACAACCTTCATGTTCGCATCTTTTACTTATAACATTTGTCATATTATCATTTTTATGTATTGAACAATATTTTGCTTGTTCGCCTTTAATGTTATATATAGCACATCTTGCACACAACAAACATTTGCCGACGTGTTCAAAACAACAATAACTTCCAAATCCTATTTTACCTTCTTCATATACAAAATTATTACAATCTAAATGTTCACATACTTTATTTATGATGTTTGTCATTTTATTATTATACGATTATATAATTCTTAATAAATTAATCAATTTTTTATAATTTTAAATATAATAAGATCATTATTTATAAATGTTTTTAATTTCTCTCAATAAAATAACATTACATCTGTATACGTATGAAATGTTATTATAAAACTAAAGGTTAATTATTTGACATAGAGAGAAAAATAAATTGATTATTTAAAGTTAAAATTTCTCTCTTGTATGTTATTCATATTCCGCAACAACCTCTGTTATTTTTAACACTACAGTATATTTATAATACTTATTTAAATATTTATTAATAATCTCAACATTTATATCTAATTTAAATGTAGTATTTATATAATCATTTTTATTTATATTTGGATATTTTTCATTTATCCATTTTTTTAATTCAAAATTAGCATTGATGATTTTATCTGCATCGTATGTTTTAATTTTCATGTTATAACCACCTTCATATCTATTTTCAGTAAACCTAATGCCATCTATGTCAATTATATCACCTACATCAAAATCAGATAAGTTATTAACATATTTATAATTTTCACTCCATAAATTATTTTCATGTTCTATTTTTCTAAGATGTTTAACATTTTCTTCATGGCATGAATTACATAATTTACTAGTTGGGTTTTGAAATTTACTTTCATATTGAGAACTGCATTTATAGCAATAATGTTTGTATTTTATACAATTTTTACAAATTTCTTCAGCAATATTGGGTTTTGGTATTGTATATTTACCGCATTCTGAACATATTTTATTTTCTAGTTTCATTTTGATGTCTTTTTCAATAGTTTCTTGCTTAATTTTAATTTTTTTTTTAATTTCCTTCAATTTATCTTTATTAATCATGTCATTTTTTTCAGCACAATCGGTTCCAACTAAAAATTCAATATCTGTTTCTTTATTTTTAAACATTACAACAGCATGGATTTCCTGACCACACGCACATCGTGTTCCTCCTTCAACATAATAATCTTCTCCTATATTTTCAACAACATCATCTAGTTTAAAATTAACCAAATTTTCATCTATCGCATCTATTTGTTCATCATTCATAGTAAATAAACATATTGTAAGAAAATCGGTTGGCTTATGTGATTTTAATGGAAAATTTTTTAATTTTTTATGTGCATATATTCTAAAAATTTCGTGCCAATGTTTATAGTGACTTGCCCTAAAATCATTAATTAATTGTGTTTGGGTTATGTGATTATTATTTTTAATTTTAAACCAATGTTTAATCTCAGTTGTAAGTTTGGTATATACTTTACTAGTGTTTGATATTATTTCACTAAGTTCATTAATTTCATTTTCATAATTATTCATTGTCTGTATTAAATATTTTACAATGTTTAATTAAATTCAATTTTATAAACAATTTATTTTTGAATTTTTCTCATCGTTATAGTTTCAAATTTATTTTAAAATTGAATTTAAATGTTTGTAGTTTATTTATATCACATATTTAATGATTAAATATACGATATATGAAATATATTGTAAGGATGAAATAATCCAAAATGTATATGTTGGTCATACAAAAAACTTTGAACAAAGAATGAAAACTCACAAATATGCTTGTTCAAGAAATAATGATATTAACAAGCAAAGTATTCATAAATTTATTAATCTACATGGAGGTTGGAATAATTGGTATACAAAAGAAATAGAAATCATTGAATGTGATAAAATAACAGCAAGAGAAAGAGAACAATATTGGATAAGTAAAAAAAATACATCAGGATTGAATATTGCTCGCGCATACGTAAGTGAAAAAAAAATTTATATTGAAAAAAAAATAAAAAGCATTTTAAAGAATATTAAATTAAAAAAAAAATTATTAAGCGAATTGGAAAATCAATTATCTAAAAAATCAGATAATACAAATGAGAATTATAAGAAAAAATATGATAAATATAAAATTTGGGCAAATAAATTAAAAAGACAAATAGAATTTAAAGAAGATGCAATTCTCCAATTAAAAACGTATGTAGAAAAAATATATTAAGATTTATCATTAATAATAATTAAGATTTATCATTAATAATAAGAATGTTTTGGTACTTATAAATTAAAAATATTTATATTTTAATTATTTATTTTTTTATTGATACATCTATGATAATTTCATTTTCTTCATCATCAGAATTTCCTTTTTTACTCTTATTAGAATGAACTTTTTTATGTGATGCAAGTGCTTTTTTATTCAAGAATGGTTGATTACATACAGTGCAGATAAATTGTTGATTTTGGATTGAAGCATATTTATCATCTAAGAATATTTTCAGATCAGGCATATTCATGTCTTCAATTTGAGTAATTAATCGTTTTTGTATATCCTTTGATGTATTAATCAACATTTCTTTTTGGGTTTTAAACATTTGGAACTGATCATTAATTCTATCAAGTACTTCTTTTTTAATCGCGATTCCATTTTCACCTTCTTTTTGACTAATTGATGAAATTTTTTCAAATAGATTGTCAATAACATCTACAGCCATTTTAATTTTTTCTTTTGAATAATTTACATTATGTAAATAAATTAATACATTTCCATCATGAATTTCAATAAAGAAGTCAGGTTTAGCAACAATTCCTGATACTTGTGATATCATAACTCCAGAGCATTTATTCTCTGTAACATCTCTAATAAATTTTTTAATTTCATCAAGATTAACATTTCTCTCATAGTTTTTATTTTCAAATAAGATTGTTGGCTTACTATTTCGTTTAAGCATAAAATCTCCTGCAGCTGTAGCCCCTGTAGTATTATTGACTTCGCCTGTAGGATACAAATCAATTAACATTTTATTAAGGGTATTTTCAGATATCTGTCCTTTAAATTGTGATGAATTCTTATATTTATTAAGAAAATCATTAAGGTCTCCAAAAACCTTATCATGAGTATTTTTGGCAATAGAATTTTCTTCTCTAATAAGACTAATTTTGTTGTTAAGTTGGTCTTGATGAGTTGATATAATATTATAAATAGGTTGTTGCATCAATTGAATTTTACTTTCTATAGTTGAAATAAAGTCTTTAAGATTACTATCAGAATGTGATGCATGCAAAAATGTTCTAATATCTTCATTAATAG
>Ga0315293_10000497_pt1 | contig 36487 bp, 33 predicted proteins | sample YL17G13_20_MG_FD_203071 | JGI IMG/M metagenome (GOLD analysis project Ga0315293, IMG submission 203071) | Sediment microbial communities from Yellowstone Lake, YNP, Wyoming, USA - YL17G13_20 | ecosystem: Environmental > Aquatic > Freshwater > Lake > Sediment | place: USA: Wyoming | collected... | reverse complement strand
TGAGCAAAAATCTGGAAGGTATTGTCACCAACGTTTTAAAAGCCGCCTCAGCAATTTTTGGTGGAATTTTATCAACATTTTTTGTTTTTTCTATAGCCATTTTTATGTCTTTGGAAGATAAGCCGATTGAAAAGACTTTAATTTTGCTTTTCCCAAAAAAATACGAAGTTTATATTTTAGATTTGTGGAAAAGGTGCAGAAATCAGGTTTCAGGATGGTTTTTATCAAGGGTCTTGGGTTCTCTTTTTGTGGGTATTCTCACTTATATTTCGCTTTTAATTTTCAAAACAGAATATCCTCTTTCTTTGAGTTTATTGGCCGCAGCTTTGGATTTTGTCCCGGTCATCGGCCCGATTTTTATGGGAGCTCTTATTTTTCTAATTGTTGGTTTGGATAATCTAGTAAGAGCTATATTTGTCTTAATCATCTTTATTCTTATTCAGCAAATTGAAAACAATATTATTCTGCCTGTTTTAACGAAAAAATTTACTAATTTGTCTCCAGTTTTGGTTATCATGGCTTTAACAGTCGGAGGAATTCTTTGGGGAATTTGGGGAGCGATATTAGCTATTCCTTTCTTTGGAATCTTATATGAGTTTTTAAGAGATTTGTTGAGGAAGAAAAGAGAAGAAGCAGAGGTATTATAATTAAACAATTTTCAATTTTCAATTTACAATGAGTACTCTTTTTATCGTTGCTACGCCAATCGGTAATTTACAAGATACAACCATAAGAGCCATCGATGTTTTAAAACAGGTTGATTTGATTTTGTGCGAAGACACAAGAGTAACAAAAAAACTGTTGGATCGTTATCAAATTGAAAAACCGCTTTTAAGCTACCACCAACATAGCAAACTAAACAAAATTAATTATATACTTGATCTTTTAAAATTAGGCAAGAACTTAGCCTTAGTTTCTGATGCTGGCACTCCCGGAATTTCTGACCCTGGTGGAAAGTTAATCAATTCAATCATTACGAGTCCGGGTCTCGTAGTAAAAATTATTTCTATTCCCGGACCCTCAGCAGTAATAGCAGCAGCCAGTATTTCCGGATTACCAATGGATAGATTTTTATTTTTGGGTTTTCCGCCAGCCAAAAGAAAAAGAAAAAAGTTTTTTAAAGAAGTATTAGAATCAAAATACTCCATAATTTTCTACGAATCTCCGTATAGGATAATAAAAACCTTGCAGGAGCTGAACCTAGAAGCTAAAACCTGCAACCTAGAACCAAATATTGTAGTATGCAGAGAACTGACTAAAAAATTTGAAACAGTTTATCGAGGGAACATAAATGAAGTTCTTCAAAAATTGGAAAAAGATAAAATATTAGGAGAGTTCGTGGTGGTAGTTAATTCGCGAATTTCCACGAATTTGAGCACGAATTTACACGAATAAAAAAGCGCAAAATGCGCCTGATGTTTCTAAATAGTTTGGAAAGAGCAAAAAAGGGGAGATGTCTCTATAGATATTAAACAACTTCATGATGAACCTGGCCCGAAATCTGGTTCCGATGGCACTAATTCTTCTGTTTTTTCAGAGTTGAGACCTTTGAGAGTTTCCTTTATTTCTTCTTGTGCCTCTTTCGGGAGTTCTGCCAGATTTTCTTCAAGTAGTTTTTTTAAAGTGCTGAATACTGATTCATAATCAACCCTTCCTCTTTGACATCTCATTACTCTTTCGACATCTGCTGATATCTGCTCCGCTTCTGTTAATATCTGTGTCGGAATATTCTTCCCATGCTTTCTAATTGTTTCCATCAAGTTCCAGAACATTTCTCTTTTTTCCAATACTATCACCGGTAAATATATTATTACTAATCAAACGCTATGTCAAGAAAAAAATTTTATATAACGACGAGTATTGCTTATACTAATGCCCTTCCGCACATAGGTTTTGCTTTAGAATTGGTCCAGGCAGATGTTTTGGCCCGTTACCATCGGCTTTTGGATGAGGATGTTTTTTTCCTGACTGGTACTGATGAGCACGGATTTAAAATAGCTGAAGCAGCGGAAAAAGAAGGCAAAAAACCGGAAGTATTTGTCAAAGAAGTTTCTGATAAATTCAAAGAATTAGGCAGGGTTTTGAACATTTCAAATGATGATTTTATAAGAACCACGGATGAAAAAAGGCACTGGCCGGTTGTCAGAGAAGTTTGGAAGAAACTGGAAGAAAAAGGAGATCTTTACCTTAAGGATTATGAGGGTTGGTATTGCAAGGGTTGTGAAGCTTTTATCACAAAAAGGAAAGAGGAAAAAGGAAATTGTATAAACCATCCGAATATAAAACCAGAACTTGTTCAGGAAAAGAATTATTTTTTTAAGCTCTCAAAATATTCAGAAAAAATCAGAGAGTTAATCAAAAGCGATAGGATAAAAATTATTCCTGAAGCAAGAAAAAACGAGATTTTAAGCATTATTGATCAAGGGATTGAGGATATCAGTTTTTCCCGTTCCCGAAAGAAATTTAAATGGGGAATTCCGGTTCCTAGCGATGAAGAAAACCAAACTATTTATGTCTGGGCCGATGCTTTAACAAATTATATTTCGGCCCTCGGCTATCCTGAATCAAAAGAATTTAAAAAATATTGGCCAGCTGACGTTCAGTGCGTTGGAAAAGATATTTTAAAATTCCATTCTTTAATTTGGCCAGCCATGCTTTTATCTTTAGATTTAGAATTACCAAAGACTATTTTTGTCCATGGATTTATTACTGCTAACGGTCAGAAGATGTCAAAGAGTTTAGGTAACGTTATTGATCCCTTTGAATTAGTTAAAAAATATGGTTCGACAAGGGCTTCGACTGAGCTCAGCCGAATGTCCTCACCACAGGCTGGTACTGATGCAGTTAGGTATTTCTTGCTAAGGGAGATTCCTACAACAGAGGATGGCGATTTTAGCTATGAAAAATTTGAGAAAAGATATAATGCCGATTTAGCGAATGGAATAGGAAATTTAATCGCCCGAACTTTAACTATGGCAGAAAATTATTGGAGAGGAGTAATTCCAAAAAATATTAAAAACAATGCAGAAACCCTTTCTTTAGGGAATATAAATGGTATGTACATTGCTAACTTCCAGAATGAAATAGACATAAAATTCAATAATTCCCTTAAAGCACTGGCAAATTACTCTTTCAATACTAGTCTTTCTGAAGCTATAACCGCCGTATTTATTTGTGATAGTTACATCGAACAACATAAGCTTTACAAGTCAGTAGATTTTACTGATAAAACAGAAAAGAGGGACGCAATACTATATAATACTCTAGAAGGTATAAGGCATATCGCATGGATGCTTTTACCTTTGTTGCCAAAAACGGCTGATAATATTTTTGAACAATTAGGATTAAATCCAAAAGAAGAAAAAAGTAAATCTTTAGAAGAAGCAATAAAATGGGGGGAGTTAAAAGCGGGAACTAAAATTAAAAAAGGGAACTCGCTTTTCCCAAAAATATAATGACAGCTTTATTTGTTGGTAGATTCCAGCCGTTTCATAAAGGGCATTTGGCTGCGATAAAGTGGATTCTTGAAAAAGAGGGAAAGATTTTTATTGTGATTGGTAGTAATGAAGTTTTGCTAACAAAAAAGAATCCTTTTCGTTTTAGCGAAAGAAAAAAGATGATAGAGGGCGCGCTTGAAAAAGAAAAGATTAAAAACTTTAAAATATTCAGAATGCACGACTATAATGATGATGTTTTCTGGGCAAAAAAGGTTTTAAAAACGACAAAAATAAATTCTAAAACCGCTGAAATTTATACAATGAATCTGTGGACAGAAAATTGCTTCAAGAAAATCGGAATTAAAACTAAATCTCATCCTATTTTTTGCGATAAACTTTGCGGTACAAAAATACGGAAAAAGATAAAAGATGGTGGAAAATGGAAAAATTTAGTTCCAAAACCAGTTTTTAATCTTCTGGAAAAAATCAATTGCGAAAAGAGAATAAAGATATTAAATAGATGTTAATTGATGCTTCAATAAATTCAGCATCAACCATGAGCGACTCTTCGGCACGCTCAGAGTCGTCCCGAGCAAACCCGAGGGACGAAGTCGAATTGGTTGATACTCACGCCCATTTGAATTTTGATGCTTTTGAAAAAGATGCCGACGAAGTGATTCGTCGGTGTTTAGATGGTTCGACAGGGGCTTCGACTGAGCTCAGCCGAATGTCCTCACCACAAGTGTGGATGATAAATGTTGGCTCTCATTACGAATCTTCCCAAAAAGCAATAGAAATTGCTCAAAAATATCCTGAAGGAGTCTATGCTGCGATTGGTCTGCATCCAATAAATTTAGATACAGGTTTGATGAGAATGAAAAAGGATGAAATAGAAGGATGTCGTTTTGAAAGAGAATTTGATTATGAAAAATACAAAAAGCTTGCCCTGAGCGGAGTCGAAGGGTCAAAAAAAGTTATTGCAATTGGCGAAATAGGGTTGGATTACTATTGGCGGCCAAAAACTACTGCTAAAAAGGAATTATTCAAACAGAAACAAAAAGATTTACTTTTAAAACAGCTTGAACTAGCAAAAGAATTGAATTTGCCGATAATTTTCCATTGCCGAGTAGCACATGATGATCTGATAGAAATATTAAGAGAGCAACAAGCAACAAGCGACAAGAAAATTAGGGGAGTGACGCACGGATTTGTTGGTTCCTTAGAACAACTCAAAGAGTATTTGAAAATGGGATTTTATATCGGATATAACGGGATAATTTTTAAAAAGATAGAAGGAATCAATTTTGAAGAAAATATTAAAAATACACCCTTGGAAAGGATTTTAGTTGAAACGGATTGTCCCTACCTTGTTCCGCCAGTCAGCGTAAGTCAGCGTGTTTGTCAGCGTGAATCCGCTTCTATAGTAAGGAATGAACCTTTGAATGTAAAATATGTTGCTCAAGAAATTGCTAAGATAAAAAATTTAAGCTACAAAGAAATAACTGAAATTACTACTCAAAATGCAAAAAAACTCTTTGGCATATAAAATTGGTATTATTGGCGGTGGAAGTTTAGCTAATTTAAGTATTTTGAAAAAGACTAAATTAAAGAATGTTTCCACTCCTTATGGAAAAGCTTTTTATTGTTTAATAAAGAAAAAACCCTTGGTTTTACGCCACGGTCCTAAAAATAATATTCCTCCGCATAAAATAAACTATAAAGCTAATATTTCCGCCCTTAAAAAACTTGGCGTAAAATATATTTTTTCTTTTAATTCGGTAGGCTCTTTAAAGAATAAGATTAAACCCGGAAATTTTCTAATTCCTACCGACTACATTGATTTTGATACACTGACTTTTTATGAGAAAAATCCGAGATTTATTACTCCTCAAGTTTCAGAGAAATTAAGAAATACTCTACTTCAAATTTTAGAGAAATTGAATTTGAAATTTTTTAGAAAAGGAGTCTATTTTAATACCAAAGGGCCAAGATTAGAAACAAAGGCTGAAATAAATTTAATAAAAAATTTTGCCGATATTGTTGGTATGACCATGGCTAAAGAAGCAACCTTAGCCGATGAATTAAAATTAGAATATGCTTCAGTTTGTTCAGTTGATAACTATGCCCACGGTTTAGTAAAAAAACCATTATCTATAGAAGATATTAGAGAAAATCAAATAAGAAATACAAAAAATATCGAAAGGATAATTGAGAAAATTTTAAGGATAAAAATATGAGTTTATTAATAAAAAACGTTATTTTGGACGGAAAAAAGAAAGATATTTTTATTGAAGGAAATAAAATAAAAAAAATTGGAGATAATCTAAACCTAAGGGCTACAGAGAAAATTGACGGGAAAAAAGAAAAAGCAATAATTCCGGGATTAATAAATTGCCATACCCATGCTGCCATGTCTTTATTTCGAGGATACGGAGATGATTTGCCATTAAAAGAATGGCTGGAAAAAAAAATTTGGTCAGCAGAAGCAAAATTAACTGAAGAAGATGTTTATTGGGGAACAAAATTAGATTGTCTGGAGATGATTAAATCGGGCACAACTTGTTTTAATGATATGTATTGGTATCAAGAATCAGCAATTGAGGCAGTAAAAGAAATGAATCTTCGGGCGATAATTGGTTTGGCAATGATTGATTTTTTACCAATCGGCAGTAAGAAAAACATAGAGAGAACCTATAAGAAACTAGAAACCAAAGAACTAGAACCTATCACACTATCCCTTGCTCCGCATGCGATTTACTCGGTTTCCAGAGAAAATTTAATTTGGGCAAAAAATTTTGCTGAGAAAAATAATTTAATTTTGCATACTCATTTGTCAGAAACAGAGCAGGAAGTAAAAGATTGTCTGAAAAAATTTAAAATGAGGCCGGTTGAGTATTTAGATAAAATCGGATTCCTAAACAAAAATTGTATTTTAGCTCATTCAATTTGGCTGAACGATAAAGAAATTGAAATTTTAGCCAAAAGAAAATGCAGTGTGGTTTATAATCCTTGCTCAAATATGAAATTAGCTTCAGGAATTTTCCCATATAAAAAAACGAAAGAAGCCGAAATTAACGTTGTTTTAGGAACCGATGGATCAGCTTCAAATAATAGCTTAGATATGTTTTCAGAAATGAAGTTTGCCTCACTTTTGCAAAAAATAAAAGAGAAAAATCCTATCACGGCTCCGGCAAGAGAAATTTTTGAGGCAGCAACAAAAAACGGAGCAAAAGCTCTGAAAATAAACGCCGGAGAAATTAAGGAAGGAAAATTAGCCGATTTGATTTTAATTGATTTAAATCAAGTTTCTTTTCAGCCAGGCTATAGTCTCATTTCTGATATCGTTTTTTCTACCAATGGTAATTGCGTTTCCGATGTAATTTGCAACGGTAAAATCTTAATGAGAGAAAGAAAAATTGAAGGTGAAGAAAAAATCAAAAAAGAAGCAACTAAAAGAGCGAGAAATTTAACTATTTGAAGCACTTCCAGTATTTTTTGAGGATTTGTTTTAATTCTTTAACGGTTTCTTTTGTAGTTTCAAAACCCGTATTTTTATCCGGGCTTATTTTTTCTTTGAATAAATTTTTGTCAGCAGGTAAACCCCGTAGTAGAGAAATCTCACTACGGGGCAGGTCCAAAAGGCCGGTTAAAATCGCTGTCCAGGCAAAAGGCAGAATTTCTTTGTTATAACCTGAAGCAAGTAAATCCACTTCTTTTCCTTGGCAGACTTCGTCTGCCAAGGCTCTGACTTTTTCGCCAATCATTCTAAAACCCTCCAAAGTCAGGCCGAGCTGGGTTAAAGAATCATTGAAATAAGGATCAGATCCACCGTATCTTATAATCAGTTCCGGTTTGAATTCTTTAGCTAAAGGAAAAATTATTTCGTCAAAGCAATATTGATAAGTTAAATCTGAAGCGCCAGGAGGTAAGGGAATGTTTACAGTAAAGCCCTCGCCTTTTTCTTTTCCAATTTCGTTTATAAATCCGGTTCCGGGATATAAAGTTGCAGGGTCTTGGTGTAAATCAATAAATAAAATTCTATTTTCTTTTTCAAAAGCTTCAGCCACGCCGTTTCCGGCGTGGGCGTCAGTGTCTAAAATCAGAATTTTTTTTGCGCCTTTTTGAAGCAAGTTTTTGGCGCAGACAACAACGTCGTTATAAATACAAAAACCTTCTCCATAATTCCATTTTGCGTGATGAAGTCCGCCGCCGACACCAATTGCTTTTTTAAACCTGCCTTCAAAGACCAGTTCTCCGGCTAATAGGGAAGTACCACTAATAATTCTGGCTGACCTATCAATTCCTCTTGGCAAATAGCCGGTTTCGTAATCAATATTGTCGCTAGAGACGTAGTCTGAAATATCTGGCAGGATAATTCCTTTTGAAGCTTTTTCTATCGCTTCAATATATTCTTTACTATGGGCTAATTCTAAAATTTCATCCGAAACTGTTTTGGGTTTAATCATCTCAAAATAATCATCAAAACTTTTAAGATGTTTTTTGAGGAAATTTATAAAAAGCGAAAACCTATCTCCGCTAAAAGGGTGAGTTTTTCCGAAATGGTAATTATTGATTTCAGGATTGTAGACCAGGGCAATTTTCATTCTAAACCTATTTTATTCAAAAATACTCTTTTCGTAAATCAAAGTTTTTGACAAATTGTAATAATCTTGATAGTTTTAGAAAAGAAGGACTAGCTCTTTTTTTGTGGATAAATTCCACGAGATAGCACTTTCCAAAAATGTAAAAAAGGAGAGAAAAGATCAATGCCTATCAGGAGATACACGTTATCTGAAATGGAAGCAATTTGGTCAGATGAAAGAAAATTCGAAACTTGGCTAGAAGCTGAAATCGCGATTTTGGAGGCAAAAGAAGAATTGGGGTTAATTCCCTCAGGTATTGCTGCAACAACTAGAAAATTCGCAAAATTCACAATTGAAGCAATAGAGGCGAGGGAAAAAGAAATTGGCCACGACCTTATGGCTTTTGTCCAGATAGTTTCAGAAAGTCTTCCAGCTGAAGTTCGGCCATATTTCCACGCTGGCGTCACGTCTTATGATGACGAAGACACGGCAATAGCAGTTTTACTGAAATTATCAACCGACTTGATATCAAAAAAGCTTGCTGAACTTGAACAGGTTTTGAAGGACATGGCATCGAAATACCAGTATGCTTTACAAATTGGACGGACGCACGGAGTTCATGCTGAGCCCATCACCTTTGGCCTAAAACTACTTAACTGGCTTTCAGAAATCCAGGAACACCGCGCAATATTGGAGGAGAACAGGCCTCACTTTTTACTAGGGAAAATTTCTGGAGCAGTAGGAACATATGCAAACATAGATCCAAGAATAGAAGAGATAGTTTGCAAAAAGCTCGGCATCTATGCTGCAAAAGTTTCCACCCAAATAGTGAGTCGTATGCACCATTCTTTCTACATTTCTATTCTGGCTTTAATCAGCGCTTCTCTTGAGAAATTCGCCACCGAGATCAGAAATCTGAATCGCACCGAAATCAGAGAAGTTCAGGAACCGTCGCGGGAAAAACAAAAAGGTTCGTCAGCAATGCCTCACAAAAAAATTCTGCCAAATCCGGTTGGATCCGAAAACACCTGTTCTCTAATGAGAACACCAAAAGGAAACTTGATTACCGCACTTGAGAATCAAGCTACTTGCTGGCACGAAAGAAGCTTGGATAATTCTGCCAATGAAAGGATAATTCTTGCCGATACCTCAACTTACGTCCACTATTCGCTTTGGCGTTTTACCAATATCCTTAAGAATCTTAGAGTCGACACAGACAGAATGCTGGAGAACCTTAATCTGACTCGGGGAATAATTTTCTCCGAAGACGTAATGCTTGCCTTGGCTCAAAAAGGAATGAACCGCGAAGAAGCTCACACGCTTTTGGAAGAACTAGTCTCAAAATCCTGGGAGCAGAAAATAGAATTCAAAGAAGTGTTGCTCGATGATCCCCGGATTACCACTTTGCTGTCGAAAGAAGAAATAAAAGCCTGTTTGGATCCTCAACGCCACCTCAAGAATATCGACCAGATTTTCAGCCGATTCGGAATTTGATACTGAGAAAAAATCCTTAACCCTTTTTCTTTTCTAAAGGAGGCCATCTGCCTCTTTTTTATTTCCCCGTTAGAAAGCAAGCTTTCTAACGGGGTGTAATCAATAATTCGAAAATAATATTTTATGTGATAAAATGAACCCAATAGGACAATTTCGACTCGCTACGCGAAAAATAGCCATAGATAGTCGAAGTTGTACTAACCGGGTAAAAATATGGATTACGATCCTCTAAAAATTGAGCAGAAATGGCAGAAGGCTTGGGAAGAAATAGGGCTTTTCCGGGCAAAAGACTTTTCCAAGAAAAAGAAGTTTTATTGTCTGGATATGTTTCCTTATCCTTCAGCTGAAGGATTACATGTCGGACATCCGAGAGGTTATCTTGCCACTGATATTGTTTCTAATTTAATGCGAAGAAAAGGATTTAATGTTTTGCATCCCATGGGTTGGGACGCTTTTGGCCTGCCAGCTGAAAATTACGCCATCAAAACCGGAGTCAATCCGGCCATTTCAATTAAAAATAATATCAAAAATTTCAAAAGGCAGATAAAATCAATTGGTTTAGGTTATGATTGGTCGCGGGAAATTAATACTACCGACCCCGAATATTATAAATGGACGCAGTGGATATTCCTCTTGCTTTTCAAAATGGGTTTGGCTTACGAAGCCACTTTGCCAATTAACTTTTGTCCTTCCTGCAAAACCGGCTTGGCAAACGAAGAAGTGGTTGACGGGAAATGCGAAAGGTGCGGAACAGAAGTTGTAAAAAAAGATTTAAGGCAATGGGTTTTAAAAATAACAGCTTATGCTGAAAAATTATTAAAAGATTTAGATGTTCTTGACTGGCCCGAGCAAATAAAGGAAATGCAAAGGAATTGGATAGGGAAGTCAGAAGGATGGGAAGTAGCTTTCGAGATTAAAGATTCAAGATCAAAGATTCAAGTATTTACTACTCGAATGGATACTTTATTTGGTGCTACGTATATAGTTTTAGCGCCAGAAAATCCGGTAATCTCAAATCTTAAATCTCAAATCTCAAATTTTAAATCAGTTGAACAGTATATTGAAGAGGCAAAAAAGAAAGCAGACAAGGATAGAATTTCGGATGTAAAAGAAAAAACTGGTGTAGAAATTAAGGGAATAAAAGCTATAAATCCGGCTAATTCACGGGAGATTTCAATTTTTGTTGCTGATTATGTGTTGCCTTATTACGGGACAGGTGCGGTTATGGCAGTTCCCTGTCATGACCAGAGAGATTTTGAATTTACCAGGAAATTTAATCTGCCGATGGTGGAGGTTATCAAGCCTTACTCAGAAAATAAAAATTCAAAAAATGAAAAATACCCATTGTTTTTAAATGGAAGATATGAATGCGCCTTTGAAGGAGAGGGAACTTTGATTAACTCCGGCCGTTTTATAGGAATGAAGTCAGAAGAAGCCAGAATTAAAATAGGCGAATGGTTGGCAAAAAAGAATTTACCCCCCACCACTTTTCGAGAAAAAGATTTTAACAAGCAGATCCCGCAAAAAGTGGTGGGGGGTTCAGCCAAAAAAACTGTCTGCTATAAACTAAGAGATTGGATTTTTTCCAGACAGAGATACTGGGGAGAGCCGATACCTCTTGTTCATTGCGACAATTGCGGAGTGGTTCCTCTTTCAGAAAAAGATTTACCGCTGAAATTGCCAATAGTTAAAGAGTATAAGCCTACTGGAACTGGAGAATCTCCTTTGGCATCAATAAATAATTGGGTCAATACAAAATGCCCAAAATGCGGAGGTAAAGCAAAAAGGGAAACAAACACTATGCCTCAGTGGGCCGGTTCTTGTTGGTATTTTTTAAGATATCCGGATCCATTGAATAATGAAAGAGCTTTTGAATCAAGAAAGGCAAATTATTGGTTGCCAGTTGATCTTTATATTGGCGGTTCCGAACACGCGGTTTTGCACTTGCTTTATGCCAGATTTTGGACAAAAGTTTTGTATGACGCCGGATTAATAAAATTTAAAGAACCGTTTTTAAAGCTTAGAAATCAAGGTTTGATTTTGGCGCCAGACGGCCAGAAAATGTCAAAATCAAGGGGCAACGTAATTTCGCCTGACGATTTAGTAGGAAAATATGGAGCCGACGCATTCAGATTATACGAAATGTTTATGGGGCCTTTTGATGACGCTATCACTTGGGATGTGAAAGGAATAGTCGGAACAAAAAGATTTTTAGACAAAGTCTGGAGATTATTTGATATTCAAAGAGAAATTGTTTTGGCAAAAGAAGATAAGGAGTTGGATAGATTGGTTCACAAAACTATTAAGAAAGTCACTGATGATATTTTAAATTTCAGGTTTAATACGGCAGTTTCCAGCCTGATGATTTTGGTGAATGGTTTACAAAATAAAAATTATGGCGTTTGGCATTTAAAAACCTTGCTTTTGTTACTATCTCCATTTGCTCCGCATATCTCCGAGGAACTCTATCAAAATCTAGAACCTAGAACCTATAACCTGAAAACTAGCATTCACAGCCAGCCTTGGCCAAAGTATGATTCGCAATTAGCAAAGGAGGAAATGATAACCTTGATAATACAGGTTAATGGAAAAACGAGAGACAGGGTGGAAGTTGAAGCTGATATTTCTGAGGAAAAGGCTAAGGAATTGGCGTTTTCGCGCGAAAAAATCAAAAAATGGATATACAAAGAAAAAATTCAAAAAGTAATCTTCGTCCCCGGAAAATTAATTAATATAGTAATATAAAATATGATTTATTTAGTTTCACATAAAAACCCTGATACTGATTCTATTGTCTCTTCATTAGTAATGAAAGATTTTTTAAAAAGAAGCGGCCAAGAAGTTAAAGCTTGCAGAATAGGAGAAATAAATAAAGAAACGGCCTATATTTTGAACTACTTAAAAGAAAAGGCGCCAGTTTTAATAAAAAATGTGGCTGGAAAGAAAATATTTCTAATAGACCATAATGAGATTGAGCACGGCGGAAAAGGAATGGAAAAAGCGGAAATTGTTGGAATTTTGGATCACCATCGTTTAGGCGGGATAGAAACAGTTTTCCCGATTTTTTCCAGAACAGAACCTCTTGGTTCAACTTCTACCCTAGTTTTTAAACTTTTCAAAGAAAAAAACTTTATTCTTAATAAAAAGCAAGCTGGATTGCTTTTGGCTGGTATAATTTCCGATACCTTAAATTTTATATCACCCACGACTACAAATGAAGATAAAAAAATAGCCAAAGAATTGGAGAGCATTTCTGGTGAAGATATAAATAAATTTACTAAAGAAATATTCAAGGCAAGGTTTGATATGTCTGGGATAAATCTGAAAGATTTATTAACCAAAGATTATAAAGAATTCAAATTAGGAAAGAAAAAAGTAGGAATTGCAGTTTGGGAGACACCTAGCCCTAAAGGAATATTGAAAGAAAAGATGAAGATTATAAAAGAGCTTAAAAAAATAAAAAAGCAAAAGAGAATTGATTTAATTTATTTTGGGACGCTTGATATTCTAAGAAGAGAATGTAATTTAGTAATAATTGACGAGGAAGAAAAGAAGATTGCAGAAAAAGCTTTTGGTAAAAAAGAAAAAGAAAATATTATTTATCTGCCTGGGATTATTTCAAGAAAAAAGCAGATTATTCCAAAACTTGCCAATGTTTTAGGAAAATAAAGATTTTTCGGATTTTAGCCCCCACACCAAACAAGGATTTCCACTAAACTAAAGTTTGGTGGCTAGCGAACTCGCTCTGCGAGTTCGCATATCCTTATTATGTTGTGGGAGCTTTTCTTTTTTCAAAATAAAGGATAGAATAAAGAGGATTTATTTATGTGCGGCATTGTCGGTTATATAGGTAAAAATAATGACTTAAAACTGGGCTTGGAAGCTTTAAAAAGATTAGAATACCGGGGTTATGACTCGGCGGGTTTGTCTTTTTTTAATCAGGACAAAAAAGAAATTTTTTATATTAAATCCGCAGGCAGGATAGAAAATTTGGAAAAGAAGATAGAAGAATCTAAAATGAATTTTTTTGGAAGTCCATCAATTTTTCATACCAGATGGGCAACTCACGGAGGCGTAACAAATGAGAACGCTCATCCTCATTTTGATTGCCAAAAGAATATTTTTTTAATTCATAACGGCATTATTGAAAATTACAGAGAATTGAAAAAGGGGTTAATCAATGAGGGCCATAAATTTAGTTCAGAAACTGATACTGAAGTTTTATGCCACTTAATAGAGAAGTTTTTTGAAGGTAATTTAGAAGAAGCAGCAAGAAAAAGCTTGAGATTGGTTAGAGGCACTTATGGCTTAGTTATGATTTCTAAAAAAGACCCGAATAAAATCGTTGCAGCTAGGAACTTCAGTCCTTTAGTCATGGCTTTCAACGACCAAGGGGGAATTGTTGCTTCTGATCCGGCTGCTTTGATTTCTCACTCTAAAAAAGTAATTTTTTTAGATGATGGAGAAATTGCCGTAATCAAAGCTAATGATTTTTCCATTTTTGACCTTGATAAAAAATTAAAAGAAAAAGATGAGGTTTTATTAGACTGGACAATTGAAAAAGCCCAAAAAGGCGGTTACCCCCATTTTATGCTAAAAGAAATAATGGAACAGCCGGATAGCTTAAAAGACTCTCAAAGAGGAAGATTGATTTTAGAAGAAGGAATGGCAAAACTTGGTGGTTTGGAAAGCGTAAAAGAAAAATTAAGGGATATTAAAAGACTGATTATTGTTGCTTGCGGGACCGCGTATCATGCAGGTTTAGTCGGGGAATATATGTTGGAGGAATATGCTGGAATCCCGGTTGAAGTGGAGGTAGCTTCTGAATTTCGTTATAAAAAACCAGTTTTAAATAAAGACACAGCAGTTTTGGCGATTTCCCAGTCAGGAGAAACAGCAGACACTTTGGCAGCAATAAAAGAGGCGAAAGAAAAAGGAATTTTAACCTTAGGAATCGTGAACAGTGTCGGCTCAACTGTTGCCAGGGAAACCGACGCCGGAGTTTATAATCACGCCGGTCCGGAAATCGGAGTCGCTTCCACAAGGGCTTTCACTTCCCAACTTGAAGTTCTGGCTTTATGGACTTTGCTTTTAGGAAGACAAAGAGAAATGTCTTTAGTTATGGGCCAGAGAATAGCTAAAGAAATTTCAAAAATACCAGATTTAGTAAAAGAAGTTTTAAAAGAAGCACCAAATATTGAAAAATTGGCCAAAAAATACAAAGATTACAATAATTTTTTATTTCTTGGCAGAAAATATAATTTCCCGATTGCCTTAGAAGGCGCCCTAAAATTAAAAGAAATATCCTATATTCATTCAGAAGGTTATAGTGCAGGCGAAATGAAGCACGGGCCAATCGCTCTAATCAATGAGAATTTTCCAACTATCGCCATATGTCCGGAGGATTCAGTTTATGATAAAATGATATCCAATATTGAAGAGATTAAAGCCAGAAAAGGAAAAGTTATTGCTTTGACAACTAAAGGAAATGAAAAAATAAAAGAATTAGTTGATGATGTTATTTATATTCCGAAAACTTTAGAAATGTTAACTCCAATTTTAAGCGTAATACCACTTCAGTTGTTTGCTTATTATGCTGGAGTGCTCCGCGGTTGTGACGTCGACAAGCCTCGGAATTTAGCTAAATCAGTCACAGTTGAATAAAATTATAAAAATATATGAAAAAAGAATTCTCAATTTTAATCGGCGGAGCAGCCGGCGAAGGGACAAGGATGTCCGGCCAGTTAATTGGTAAGCTTTTAAACCAATACGGCTGGCGGATTTTTATTTATGAAGACTACCAGTCTTTAATTACCGGCGGCCATAATTTTTCTATTATTCGCGCATCTCAAGAAAGAATATCTGCTTCAACAGAAAAAATCGATTATTTAATTGCTTTGAATGAAGAAACTTTCCTAAAACATAAATCAAGACTGAGGCAAGATGGAATCATTATCTACAATTCTGATCAAATAAAAAATGAAAAAGGAATCGGAATCGCTGCCCTAACAATTACCACTCAGTTAGGCGGAAAACCAATAATGAAAAATTCTTCTCTTCTGGGAGCCTTAGGGAAAGTTTTGGGCATTGAATGGCAGGCGATTGAAGATTTGTTAAAGAGAGAATTTGGGGCAAAGGCAGAATTAAATTTAAAGATAGCCAGAGCCGGTTTTGACCTGGCAAAAGAAAATCAAAAAATAGAAAAATTAAATCAAAAACCATTACCGTTAATAACCGGAAACGAAGCCGTGGCTTTGGGAGCTTTAAAAGCTGGGCTTGAGTCTTATATCTCTTATCCAATGACGCCAGCTTCAAGTATTTTGCACTATCTGGCTGCAGTGAATCAAGATTTGAAAAACCTTGTAGTTTTTCAACCGGAAAATGAAATTGAAGTTATAAACGCGGCAATAGGTTCGGCTTTTGCCGGGAAAAGAACGATGCTGGGTTCTTCTGGTGGAGGCTTTGCTTTAATGGTTGAAGCAATGAGTTTGGCTGGTCAGAGCGAGACTCCGATTGTGGTTGTAGAAAGCCAAAGACCAGGGCCTGCAACCGGACTGCCAACCTATACTGCTCAAGGAGATTTGCTTTTTGTTTTATCCTGTGGTCATGGAGACTTTATGCGTTTTGTAGTAGTCCCAGGAGACGCAGAAGAAGCTTTTTATTTGACGGGATTAGCAATGAACATGGCTTGGAAATACCAATTACCCGCAATCGTTTTAATTGATAAAGAAATCAGTGAAGATACTTTTAATCTTGATGAATCAGTTTTGGAAAAAGTTGAGAAAAAAGAAGGAAAATTATGGGATAAAAAAGGAGAGTATAAGAGATATCTTGACACAAAGGATGGTATTTCGCCTTTAGCTTTTCCAGGAGAAAGCGGCATTGTAGTTAAGGGAACAAGTTATGAGCATGATGAGGCAGGCATTACACTTGAGGAAAGCGAAACCGATATCAAAAAAATGCAGGATAAAAGACTTAGAAAGCATAAAGCCTTAGAAGAAGAAGTTAAAAAAATAGAATCAATAAAGATTTTTGGCAACAAGAATTCTGATAAGGCCATTATAGTTTTTGGTTCGGTAAAAGGAGCGGCAATTGAATTAGGGAAAGAAATGAACATAAAAGTTATACAACCCTTGATATTTCAACCATTTCCGAAAGAAAAAATGCGAGAAGCGATTTCGGGAGTAAAAAAGATAATTACTATTGAAGAAAATGCTACTGCCCAATTAGCCCAGTTTTTAAGCGGTCAGGGAGTAAAAGTGGATGATTCAATATTAAAATATACAGGTCGGCCATTCTTTATTGAAGAATTAAGAGAAGAATTAAAAAAGAAACTATGAACAAAACTAATTTAGATTTACCAACTAAAAATACTTGGTGCCCGGGTTGCGGAAACTTTGGGATTTTGCAAGCGATTAAAAATGCCATTTCGATTTTGGAGCAAAAAGGAGTAAAAAAAGAAAATTTTGTTTTGACCACCGGCATTGGTTGTCATGCCAAAATCGTTGACTATATTAATATCAACACTTTTTATGGCTTGCATGGCAGGGCCTTGGCAGCAGCCGTTGGGATAAAAATCGGAAACCCGAATCTTAAAGTCCTAACTTGTTCCGGAGACGGTGATTCTTATAATGAGGGAATCTCCCATTTGGTTTATGCGGCCAAAAGAAATATAGATTTGACAATGATGATCCATGATAACAGGAACTTCGCTTTGACTACCGGTCAGTATTCTGCTACCAGCCCCAGAGGATTCAAAGGCAGATCAACGCCAGAAGGCAGCCAGGAAAGCGCCTTTAATCCTTTGGAATTAATGTTAGCTTCAGGCGCTACTTTTATTGCCAGAGGATACACAGCTAAGATTGATCACTTAACGAATTTAATAGTTCAGGCAGTGGAACACAAAGGTTTTTCTTTTATTGACATTCTGGACCCTTGCGTTGCCTGGTTTAATACTTATGAAGACTACAATAAGAGAGTTTATGAATTAAAAGATAATAACCTATTATCAAAAGAGGATGCTATAAAAAGAATGTGGGAATGGGATTATAATAACGGTGGTAAAATTGCTATAGGTGTTTTTTATAAAATCGAAAAACCAGCTTTTGACGTAGAGGTCAATTCAGGAATAGTTAAAATTGATAATATTGATAACAAAATAAAAGAAATCTTAGCAAAGAAAATCTAAACATCTATATATGCAGGCTCCGTTAGAAATTTTAAATGACGGGGCTTTCAGAAATGTCTACTAATCAAAAATTTCTAACGGGGCAGGCAATGATATTAGCTGCAGGTGAATCTTCGAGGTTTTGGCCTTTGAATTGCAGACATAAAAGCTTAATCAAAATAATGGGCAAACCATTGATTTTGTATTTGATTGAAGCCTTAAAAAAAGAAGGCATAAAAGAAATATTAGTTATTCAGGGGAAAAAGAGAGATATTGAAAAAGAGCTTAAAAAATATGAAATAAAGGGAATTAATTACGTAATCCAACCAAAACCTTTAGGATCTGGTGAGGCAATTTTAAGAATAGAAAAATTGGTAAAAGACCAGTTTTTTGTTTTCAATTCTGAAAGAATAGACGCAAAAGAATACGTAAAACCTATTTTAAAAAAGTTTAATAAATTAAATAGATCTGGAGAAAATAAACCTCAATTAATAATTTCAGCTGGCCCGACAAAGACCCCTTGGTTTTTTGGCATTTTGAAATTAAAAGGCGATAAAGTTTTAGATATAGTTGAAAAACCAAAACCAGGCAAAGAATTTTCCAATCTGAAGATAACCGGCGTTTATTTTTTGCCAAAAGAATTTTTTCAATATTTAAAAAAAGTTCCAGTTCATCCTTATTCTTTGGAAGAGGCGCTTTTGAATTATGCTAAAAAAGAAGACATGAGGATGGTTAATATAAAAAAAGACACTTTTGCCCTAAAATATCCCTGGGATTTATTTGAAATTAAAAAATATATTTTTGATAATTTTTTAAAAAGAAAAATTGCCAAAACCGCCAAAATTGGAAAAGATGTCAGAATAGAAGGAAAGGTTTTCATCGGAGAAAAAACGAGAATTTTTGAGAAAGCGGTTATAAAAGGCCCTTGTTATATTGGTAACAACTGCATTATTGGAAATAATGCGATTCTGCGCGAATATACTAATATAGAAGATAATAATTTAATCGGAGCTAACGCTGAAGTAACCCGCTCCATTTTTCAGGAGAATTGCCAAATCCATTCGGGATTTTTCGGTGATTCTATTTTCGGAAAAAGTTGTTTAATAGGCGCAGGAACTATCACTGCTAATGTCAGAGTTGACCGGGGAGAAATTAAATCTATGGTAAAAAATAATAAGATTGATACCGGTTTAAAATCTTTCGGCTGTGTAATGGGAAAGAACGTCAGAACAGGAATTCATTGTTCTTTTATGCCCGGAGTTTTTATCGGAGAAAATTCAAGAATTGGTCCCAAAACTTTAATATCTGAAAACGTAAAAGAAAACTCTCTTTTTTATACTAAATTTCAAAAAATAATAAAAAAGAACATAAGAAAGAGCTAAGGCTTGCAATTTTTAGCTTTTTTGCTATGATGTAATCGTTGCGTCATTGCTCTTTTTGGGCGATGGCGCAAAATATGTGCAAATAAGAACAAAAAGAGAGGCATAGCAGAATGCAGACAGAAAGGAACATTGTAGGTCAATGGATAGCAAAAAGAACAGAAGAAATAGCGCGTTTATTTCCGCCAGCGACCAACGTTGTTGATAGTGCGGAACTAATGCGACAAAGAGGCTTACCGCCGTAGATCTATAACTGTAAATCTTTGCAGGCTGAAATAGCATTTACATTCCCCCTCTTTTTTCCCAAAAAAGCTCTTTCTCATTAATTAACATAGGCGAATCAACTCGCCTTGCCCGTCTAAGTTTTGACTTGCCCGCCCAAATTTCAAAGAAATTTACGGCGGGTGAACAAAATTTACACGGGCTTGCCCGGTAGAGAAATTTCGGCAGCCCAGTCTTTTTTACAAAAAAGACTGGTAATTTTGCAAAGCGAGCCGAAATTCTTCTAACCGGGCTTGTTTTTTTATTGACTAATATTTGAATAATTGATATAAAGAAAAAAGAAGGTGAGAAAATGATGAGGAGTACAGGAGTTGTTGTTTCTGAATGCAAATGCGAGACGCCTGAACCAGATGTCATTTGGAAAACAAGAATGTGCGCGATTTGTCGTAAACTCAAAAGAAGTATTGACATCGTTCTTTGTCGTAAATGCGGTGGTAAAGTTCCATCAAAAAGAATTCCAGAAGAAATAAAAAGACAGGAAAAAGACTGTGGTCATAAAGCAATAGATGGGGCATTCGAAAGACTAAGTTGTTCAGAATAATTATAGCCGCAAAGGCGTTAACCAAAACTTATTTAACGCCTATTTTTATTTTACACAATCTGATATAATTAAAATGTTTTGATTGAAGAAACTATGAAATATGATGTTATCATAATCGGAGCAGGACCAGCAGGTCTTTTTGCCGGCTATAAGTTAGCCGGTAAATTTAAAATTGCTATTTTTGAAATGGGGCGAGAAATTGAAAAAAGAGTCTGTCCCAGCAATTCCCATGAAACGCGCTGCTATAAATGTTCGCCCTGCAATATAACCTCTGGCATAGGCGGAGCCGGAGGTTTGTCTGATGGAAAATTGAATTTTGTTCATCCTGATTATCTATCTAGCTATAGCGTAGGCGGAGACTTTAGTTTCTTAGACAATAAATATTTGAGCCAAAAAATGGTTGAAGTGGATAATATTTTTTCTGAAAACGGAGCTCCGGCAAAATTATACGGCGAAAATAAAGAAAAAATTAATCATTTAGTTCGGAGAGCAAATAAGGCCGGAATTGAATTGGTTCCTTTGAGGCAAAAACATGTTGGAAGCGATGAGCTGCCAAAAGTTATAAAAAACATTGAAAATTATTTAAAAGGAAAAGGGGTTGAAATTTTTACTGATGAAACAGTTTTAGAAATAAACCCTCAGGAAAAAAAAATAAAAACAAAAAAAGGCCAGGAACATCAATTTGAATTTTTAATTATTGCTGTCGGCAGAGAGGGGGCAAAATTTTTAGAGAGATGGGCGGAACAATACAAATTTGCCTTAAATAATGGAGAAAAGGCAATTGATATGGGAGTAAGAGTAGAAGTTCCAGCTTCAATAATGGAAGAAGTCACTTCTGTTATATATGATCCTAAGCTCAGGGTAACTACAAAGAAACATGACGATTATTTAAGGACGTTTTGTACCTGTCCTAATGGTTGGGTAATCAGAGAAAATTATGGCGATTTTTTCCTTGTTAACGGCCATAGTAAGGCAAAAGAAAAAACAAGCAATACAAATTTTGCTTTGTTAGGGCATTATAAATTTACGGAACCATTTAAACAGCCAAATGAATGGGGAAGGGATTTGGCCAGATTAACGACAAAACTTGGAGGAGAAAACGTTATTTTACAAAGATTAAAAGACCTGAGGCGCGGAAGAAGAAGCACTCCAAGCAGAATTCAAAAAAATAATTTAGTTCAGCCTACTTTAAAGACAGCTACTCCGGGGGATATAAGCTTGGCTTATCCTGGAAGAGTAATAGATGATATTATAGATGCCTTAGACCAGTTGGATAAGTTTTTGCCGGGCATTGCTGAAGATTCAACATTGATTTATGCTCCTGAGATAAAATTTTATTCTTTGAAAATAAAAATTGATAAAGGCATGAGAACAAATATCCCTAATATTTATACTGTAGGGGACGGATCGGGAGTAAGTCGAGGAATAGTAGGAGCGGCAGTAACCGGACTAATAGCCGGAGAAAATATACTTTCTATTCATGCGATTTAAAACTTTTTAAATTTTAGAAATAGGCATTAAAAATTGGTTTAGTGCCTATTTTTTTGTTAAACCCCCACACCAAACAAAGACTGATTTCGTCAATCTGTTGCTGGAAGCAATTTGTTTTTGTTATGGTGTGGGGGTAAAATTAACTAATATGAAAAATAAATTTTATGTAATCGGTATTGATGGCGGAGGGACAAAAACTGAAGTTGCTCTGGCTGATTTGCGTGGGAAAATTTTTAAAATAGCGAAATCCGGACCGGCTAGTCCTCGAAATATTGGGATTAAAAAAACAGCTCAAAATGTAGCTGAAGCAATTTATAAGGCTTTAAAAGGAACAAAAAATAAAAAAATCTTATCAACTTTTATTGGATTGCCGACGGTAGAAAAGGAAGAGTATAAAAATAAAAAACACGAGATAGAAAAAGAAATTTTAAAAAATAAAAAAATTGGTCATATAAAGAAAGGCAAGATTATTATTGGTTCGGATCAGAAGGTTGCTTTTCGTTCAGGAACAGATCAAAAGGATGGTATTGTTTTGATTTCCGGCACTGGATGTGTTTGTCGCGGTTGGCGAGGGGATAAAGATGTTAAATCAAGCGGTTGGGGGTGGTTATCTGATGAAGGCTCGGGTTTTTGGGTTGGCCAAAAAGGATTCCAGGCGTTTTATAAAGAGATGGATGAAAGAGGAAAGAAAACCTTAATTATGAGATTAATTTTAAAAGAATGGAAGCTGAAAAGAAAAGAAGATTTATTAAAAATAGTTTATTCCAAAGATTCAATCCGTCAGATATCTTTAATTTCAAAAATTGTTGATAAAGCCGCTAATAAAGGAGATAAAATTGCTAAATCAATAATGGAAGAAGCAGGGAAAGAACTGGCGCTATCTGCTAAAACTGTAATTAAAAAATTAAGTTTTCAGAAACAAAAATTTCCAATTGTTTTAGTCGGCGGGATGTTTGATTCAAAAATTGCTTCTAGAATTTTCATTAAGGAAGTAAAAAAAATAGCCAGAAAAGCCGATTTTATCCACAATAAAAAAAGACCGGTAATCGGCGCTATAAAATTAGCAATTGAACAACTGAACAACTAAATAACTAACAACTAACAACTTGGAAGCTCTTAAAATCACAAAGAAAAATTTTGATAAGATAATAAAAATATCCGTAAAAACAATAAAAGAAAGAAAAGTCATGGTTTGTCCGACTGATACGGTTTATGGGCTCTTATGCGACGCAACGGATAAAGAAACAGTGGAGAAACTTTTTAAAATTAAGAAACGTCCAAGAACAAAGCCAATTCCAGTTTTTGTAAAAGATATAGAAATGGCAAAAAAGCTGGCATTTATAAATAAAAAACAAGAAAAATTTTTAAAAATGTTTTGGTCGGGTAAGATTACAGCAGTGTTAAAACGGAAACAAAACTGTGGATTGCCAAAAATTATCTTTGGCAATAAAAAAACAATTGGCCTAAGGATTCCCAATTATAATTTAATAAATACTTTGCTTAAAAAATTAAGCAAACCTCTAACAGCTACTTCAGCTAATATTTCAGGAAAACCAGCTTCAACTAAAATTAAGGAGATTATAGGGCAGTTTGAAAAAGAAAAAGTAAAACCGGACTTAATTTTAGATGCTGGTAATTTAAAACTTTCTTTACCGTCAATAGTACTTGATTTAACAGGAAAAAAAATTAAGATTCTGAGAATGTGAGCTTATGATTGATTATTTAATTTTTGAAAAAATTAACCCCGTTAAAGATTTATTTAGATTTTTGAATAAACTTGACATTAACATCTTTAACGGGGTTAATAGTTTAGCCGGAAGGTATCCCATTCTGGACTCGCTGGCAATTTTTTTTGCAAAACGTTTTGATTATTTATTATTTTTTCTTATCGTCCTCTTTCTGTTAAAAAATTTCAAAAAATACTATTCAGTAATTGCAAAAATGATTTTAGCCGGAATTTTAGCAAGACTGGTTTTTGTTGAAGTTATCAGGCTATTTATTGAAAAATCAAGACCTTTTGTTGAAAATAAAGTTAATTTGATTTTTAACTATCCCAATACTCTTTCTTTTCCTTCCGGCCACGCTTCGTTTTACTTTGCAATGTCAACAGTGGTTCTGCTTTACTATAAAAAAGCTCACCCCCGGCCAAAATTTTGGTGGGGAGCTGGCCTTCTATTCTTTATTATTAGTTTTTTGATTTCTCTTTCGCGTGTTTTTGTTGGAATTCATTGGCCCTCCGATATTTTAGGAGGAGCAGTGGTGGGAGTAATTTCCGGGATTATAATCTTAAGATTACTTCCCAAAAAATAATACCGCGGGACAACTTAAGATAAACTAAAAACGGGCTTGGCCCGTTTTTAATATGCCTGGGGTGGGAGTCGCCAGCCCTAGGCTGGTCCGCCTTGGGCGGAAACCCTTGAGTATATTATATTCTTTTTTATAAACTCTCTGCCTTGCCCCATCTTTAAAAATTTTTCTCTAATTCTAGCATCCTTTTCTGCTCTATATGCTTCATAATATATTAACATTAATGGTCTTATGTTTTTTGTTGAGGAAACTTTACCTTTTTCGTGCTCATTAAATCTATCTCTAAGATTAGCGGTAAAACCAGTATAAAGTCTTTTATTCTTTAGGCTCTGAAGAATATAAACATAAAACATGATTGTTGTGCAAATATGATTATTATGCCTGGGGTGGGAGTCGAACCCACACGAGATTGCTCTCATAGGTTTTTGAGACCTACGTGTAAACCAATTCCACCACCCAGGCGTTTGCCAACTTGCCCCGTAGTCCCGCCCAAGGCGGATACTACTGGGGTTTCGCTTTACCCCGTACCTAACTCGTTCTGGTGCGGGGCACCGCGGCTCAATTACAATTTAGCAGGGTTTTTGCTATTTTTCAATTTTATAATCGCACTCTTTACTTGAACATTTTATCTGTTTTCTTTTTGTTTCAATTAAAAGAGAACCGCATTTTTCGCATTTTTCGCCGGTCGGTTTGTCCCACAATGCAAAGTCGCAATCCGGATAATTTGAGCATCCGTAAAAAATTTTTCCTTTTTTGGTTCTTTTTGCAACAATTTCGCCCCGCTCCAAAGGAGCGAGACTCGCCTCTTTTAAGGCGGCTTTTTCGCATTTCGGGCACTTCATGTTCAAATTATTTTTTTCCAAAGATTTAGTATATTTACATTCCGGGAATTTTGAACAGGCATAAAATTCTCCATATTTTCCAAGGCGGATCAGAAGCTGAGCTCCGCATTTCGGACACTTTTTTTCCGTTGGTTTTTCAGTAAAATCTTTTTTAGACACTTCTTTATATTTTTTATTAAGATGTTCTTCAAAGGTTGTATAGAATTCTTTTATAAGAGGCACCCACTCTTTTTTATCTTCAGCAATTTTATCCAAATCTTCCTCCATTTTCGCGGTAAAATTTATATCAACAATTTCCGGAAAGTGGGCTACCAAAAGATCATTCACCACAAAACCAATTTCGGTTGGTTTAAACCTTCTATTTTCATCTTTCTCTATATAATTCCTTTCTTGAATAGTAGATAAAATCGGAGCATAGGTGGAGGGTCGGCCGATTCCGTTTTCTTCGAGGGTTTTGATTAATGTCGCTTCGTTGTATCTTGCCGGCGGCTGGGTGGAATGTTGGAAAGACCCGAGTTTTATTAATTCTAAAATTTCATTAACTTCCAAAGATGGTAATTCTTTTTCTTCATATTTTGTCGGGTAAATTTTTAAGAACCCGTCAAATTTTAAAGTTTGGCCAGTAACTCTGAAAATGTAATCTTTGGCTGAAATATCAATAACTGTTGAATCAAATATAGCCTGGGCCATTTGGGAGGCGATAAATCTTCGCCAAATTAAGTCATAAAGATTAAACTGGTTGTCATTGAGTTTCTCTTTTAGTTTTTCCGGAGCATTGTCAGGATAACTTGGCCTTATGGCTTCATGAGCTTCTTGGGCGCCTTTTGATTTTGTTTTATATTTTCTTAAAAATCCTGCCCAATAATTATTTCCGTAATTTTCAGCAATAAATTTCTTGGCGGCAAATAATGATAAGTCAGAAAGGTTTAAAGAATCGGTTCGGTGGTAGGTGATAAAACCTCTTTCATACAGGTTCTGGGCTACCTGCATTGTGAATTTCGAAGAGAATTTGAATCTTTGCCAAGCTTCTTGTTGTAAGGTACTTGTGGTAAAGGGCGGCAGGGGATTTCTTTTCGTTTCTTTTTTTTCAATATTGGCTGCTTGGTATTCGGCGTCTTCTAAGTCTTTTAAAATTTCATCTGCCTCTTTTTTGTTTTTAATTCCAAGTTTCGGAATTACTTTTCCATCTTTTTTAACTAACAACGCCTCAAATTCGTTATCTTTAATCTTTAACCCTAAATCTTTAATCTTAAGGAGCGTAGCGACGATTGTCCAATATTCCTGGGGGATAAAATTTTGAATTTCCCTTTCTCTTTCTACGACCAGCCTGACTGTCACTGACTGGACTCTTCCTGCCGAAAGCCCCCTGGCGATTTTCTTCCACAAAAAAGGGGATAGTTTATATCCAACGAGCCGGTCCAGTATTCTCCTTGCTTGTTGGGAGTCAACCAAATTTAAATCAATCTTCCTTGGATTCTTTAGAGCTTCTTCGATTGCAGATTGGGTAATTTCGTGGAAAACGATCCTTTGATATGGTTTTTCACCGTCTAAATCTAAAGCTTTTGTCAGATGCCAGGCAATAGCTTCTCCTTCCCTGTCTTCATCAGTAGCTAAAATTGTTAAGTCTGATTTTTTTACCTCTTCTTTTAAAGCCTTAACTAGTTTTTTTGATTTTAGGGGAATAATATACTTTGGCTCAAAATTATTTTCAACATCAACGCCCAGTTCGCTTTTTGGCAAATCTCTGATGTGGCCATAAGAAGAAAGGACTTGATAATCTGAGCCCAAAAATTTTTGGATAGTTTTTGATTTAGTTGGCGATTCAACGATTATTAATTGCATAAATATTATTTCCTAAGTTTCTTACTTTACCTTTTATTTCCAAAATCGCAAGAGTGCTGGCCGTTGTGGCGGCAGGAAGTTTTGTTCTCCCAATAATTTTATCAATGTATAAAGCCTCTTCTTTAAGGGCTTCTAAAATTAAATTTTCCTCTAGAGTTTCTCCTTCTACGAGTCCGGGTCTCGTAATTTTTGGGAGATTTAACTCTTGTAAAATATCATTCGCATTTTCAACTAATTTTGCCCCCTTTTTTATTAAAAGATGCGGTCCTTTGGAATTTGAAGAATAAATCGGGCCAGGTACAGCGAAAACTTTTCTTTTTTGGGAAAAGGCAAAGTTAGCTGTGATTAGAGCTCCGGATTTCTGTTTTGCTTCTACCACTAAAACTCCTTGAGATAATCCGGATATTATCCTGTTTCTTTGAGGAAAAGTAAATTTAGTTCCTCTTGTTTCTGGCGGATACTCGGAAATCAGGCATCCGTTGTTTTCAAGAATTTTTTCAGCTAATCCAAGATTAGATTTTGGATAAATTGATTTTTTATCCAAACCGGTTCCCAAAACTGCAATTGTCCGCCTTTTTCTTTCAACTACTGCCTGATGGGAAAAAGTATCAATTCCCGGAGCCAATCCCGAAACGATTGTTAATCCAGCTTCAGATAAATCACCACTAATTTCCAAAGCCACCTGTTTTCCATAAGAAGAATATCGCCTTGTTCCAACAATTGCAAAGCAATTTTCAAAAGCTTTTACTTCTCCTAAATAATAAAGAACCTTTGGCGGATTCTTGATTTCTTTTAAAAGTTTTGGGTAATTTTTATCTTCTATTGAAATTCTTTCTATCTCTTTATCCATTTGAAAGATTTTATCATTAAAAAAGAGATTGGTAAAACCTGTTATATAAAACAGAAAAACCTCAGCTTTTATTTTTTAAAAAACTGAGGTTGGGGTTTTAATCCCTTTGCTGAAACTAATGTTCAGCAGTTTAATGGCATCATTCCTCCGCCGCTACTACTTTGCTCGCAACCTAAGACCCAGATTCCATTTTCAGTCAAGGTATTATCAATTGTGTTTGTTTCATTAATAAGCGGATCAATACATGCTCTTAAGACGTATTTCCCTATTGGGCAACCAGTAGTATTCCATACAAAACAAAAGGTCATATTCATATTCGAGTGAAGATCGGACGCTACGGCAGTTCCTATCCAGGTATCATTGGCATAAAGGTCAACATTGAAAGTTTCATCAACATTGCCTTTATTTTGAACTGTTACGTTTATTAAGGTTGTACAGTTTTGAACCACAGCGTGGCTAGAAATTAGAATATCAACGATAGCTACGTCGTGCACAGAAGGAATAATTTCCGCTATTGCAGAGCAGTTATTGTTTGCGATGTTCGTTTCGTTTTCAACTAGTGCGAGATATCCGGCTATAGAGTATAGACCCGCCGTAGTATTACTTGTAGTATTCCATTGGAATGGAAGGGTTAAGGACGCTTCGCTTTCCAGGGGAATATTTTCCCATGTTTCAATTATTGTGTCATTAGCATACAATGTGGCAGTTAGATTTTCAGGGAAATCACCTTGATTCTTGACAGTGACATTCAATTGCAAAGGTTCTCCTTGGACTAGTTCAGTCTTTGATAGAGTCAGGTTTGTTATGGCAACGTCATATATAGGTTCATCAGGAGGTGCGGTGCAGGGATATATGTAGCTTGCGCCAGCCATGTCACCTGTGTTCAAGGTTCGTTTTTTTGTTTCTCCAAAAGTCGTATACCCGTACATCGTTTGCTCGCTGTCAGTAAGGTCGTAGAGATCCCATAGCATTAGTGTGTGGCCCACTTCATGGGTCATACAGTTTTGAACATCATATGCATTCGCAGGACAAGATTCTGCCACTGACCAGCTTTCACTGGAATCGAAGAGGATGTCGGTTTCTACGATTATGCCACTCGATGTGTTCCATATAGCAGCGCAAGCGAGTACATTTCCTGGGCCATCATATGGACCGATAGAAATAACATTAGCGCCATCATATTTATAAGGTGGTTCAGGCGGTGTTGTGATTACTGTAATTCCTCCAGCGTATTGATAGCTGATATAGGAGGAATTAATGTCTTGCCAAGTCATGAATGATTGATTGATTGTTGTTATCCAGGAAGAGGCGCTGCTATTGACAGAGTAGCTGACTGGGATGCTTTGGTTTGGCCAATGAATGTCAGTGTGGTTGTATCCCGGATTAGTTCCCAGGATTTTCACTAGATTGGTGTTAGCCTTGATTTCACATAGTGTTAGTGTCAGGCTGTCTTCTTTTACTTCGATTTGAAGGTTAAACGAGAACATCACGGAAGCGAGAAGCAATAGCAATAGGATTGATACAATTCCAACTTTTATTTTTCCCATTTCTTTCATTTTCTTCACTAACCTTTTCTATCTTTTCACCCTTTTCATCAATTATGCAAATATGCAATTTTCAAAGGGCTACTTTCTTTATCTTACCAAGAAAATTTACTTTTGTCAAGTAAAAATTGACACTTTGACTGCAAGTCTCACCGTTTACGATAGGATGGGTTGACACATTCGGCGACAAGCTCCAATGCTTGCCATCGGGGTATTCCGAAGGGTTGATAAAATCTTTAAAATTTTTTAAATTAAAAGTGATCAAAAATGACGGAATTTTGTTGGTGTGGAGAACCGGCTCATATAGGGAATTGCTGCAGTAAGCATTATCAGCAGAACTTACGGCAAAAACAAAAAGTGAAAGTTCCTCGGGTCATCAGAAGAATACGAAGAAGAAAAAATAGCACCTTTTAATCCAAAACGCCTTGTGGCGTTTTTTATTTGACCCCCACACCATAACGAGTACAGATTTTATCTACTTGCGCGAAGCGCAGTGCTCCTTTGGTGTGGGGGTTTGACTTTCAATACTAAATAATTTATCTTATTTAGAGAGGTGATTTGGATGAAAATCGATGGAAAGGTTATTGGCGACTTGCCATTAATCATTGAAGGAAAAAAATATTGCGTTTTTATACCAAGGCCATCCGGCGAATTCTCCACTATTGAGATCATGATCGGACCTTTAGACCTTATCCGAAGCACAATCGAAGAAGTTCTAGCCAAGAAAATTGCAGAAAAGCATAGAATAAGCTTTACAACTTATAAAGACGCAGACGATCCTCAAAGACAGCACAAAGTATTTGCCATTTGGTTAAATAAAACTGCAAAAAACTGGGAAGAATATACTGGAATACAATCAGCCCCAATTGCGGCTGAAATAGACCAAGCTCAAAGAAGGCTCGTTGAAACTTTGCTAACTTTTATTGATACAATAGACAAAACCACAAGCTTGATGGTAGGTCTTGCAGATCTTTAAAAAACCAAAAAACATAAGCTCCCTCAATCGGAGCTATTTTTTATAAAGCCTTGACTTCTTAATAAGAATATAATAGATTACTAAACGGAGGTAGATACTTAAGTTGTCAGAAAGAGAAAAACTTGCATTGTTATTTCGAGCTGAACAAATCGGCGCAATAGACTTTCAAAAATTACAAGAATTACTAGCTGAGATAAGAGACGGAGATCTTATAACGATGGTTATCAATCCACCACTGTTGCCACCGATTGGTTATGATTTGCTAAATAAAGAGCTAATGACAAGGATGAAAAATTCTTGGCCAGATGGAAAACTGAAGGAAGCGACTACAGCTATAGCAGGAGGAAAAATCCACGAGATAGCAGCCGAAGCTTTATTTAGAAAGATGGTTCGATGGAATTCCGATGACTTAGTAAAGACCGTTAAAGACGGCGATCCTATCGTTGCTAAAATAGCAAAAAAGGCAATAGAGATGTTGCCGTACATCAAAGAAGTGCTTCAAAGATTACAAGAAGATTTCGGCGTTGAAGTATAGATCCCACCAACTTTTTTCTACAGTCCTTTCAAACCAATCAAAAAACAGAAGCTCCCTCAATCGGAGCTATTTTTTATTTTCGAAGAAATCAAGGTTCTTGAGCGAAGCGAGAGGTTCTTATTTTTTCTATGGCTTCGGACAATATCTGACAGTACAGGTTCAATCCGACTTTGTTTATATTTCCTGATTGTTCTTTTCCTAAGATGTTTCCGGCTCCTCGGATTTCCAAATCCCTTAAAGCAATTTTATAACCGGAGCCCAGAGCTTCCGACTCTTTTAAAGCTTCAAGTCTCATCCTTGCTTTTTCTGAAAGATTTTTTCCAAATAGAAAATAAGAAAAAGCTTGAATATTTGATCTGCCTACTCTTCCTCTTATTTGATAAGCTTCCGACAATCCGAGCCTTGTTCCGTCGGCTACAATCAGAGTGTTAACATTAGGAAAATCCAAGCCATTCTCGATTATAGTCGTGGCAACCAAGACATCAACTTTTTGTTTCTGAAAATCAGTCATTACTTTTACCAATTCTTTTTCTGACAGCCTGCCGTGAACAATCCCGATTTTTGCTTCAGGAACCAAGTTTTCCAGAAGATTTTTAACAGTTCCAATAGTTTCTATTCTGTTGTGCAAATAATAAACCTGCCCTTCTCTTTTTATTTCTTTTTCAATCGCTTTTTTGATTATTTTTTCTGACCAAGGCAAGACAAAAGTTTTTATCGGCAGACGTCCAAAAGGCGGAGTTTGGATCAGACTAACTGGTCTAAGGCCGGAAAGGGACAAATATAAAGTTCTGGGGATAGGCGTGGCAGACAGAGAGAGAATATCAAGTTCTGTCCTCATTTTTTTTAATTTTTCTTTCTGCTTTACCCCAAACCTTTGTTCGTCATCGATTATTAATAAACCCAATTTTTGAAATTCAACATCATTTGATAAAATCCGGTGGGTGCCAATAACAATATCAATACGACCTGATTTTAGGTTCTCGATTATTTGTTTTTGCTCCTTCTTTGGTTGCAAGCGAGACAGAATCGCAACTTTCACTGCTAAGGCATTAAGCCTTTCTTTAAAATTCTGAAAATGCTGATTAGCCAAGATTGTGGTGGGGGACAAAAGCGCCACCTGATATCCTGAACTGACTGCTTTCATTGCTGCCCTTAAGGCAACTTCAGTTTTACCGAATCCCACATCGCCGCAGAGCAATCTATCCATTGGCTGGTTTTTTTCCAAGTCTTTTTGTATTTCTTCAAGTGCCTGGACTTGATCCGGAGTTTCTTCGTATTTAAAATCCGAAGCTAATTTTAAATCTATTTCGTTCTCCGATGAATAAGGAGGCCTGAAAGCTATTTCTCTTTTGGCATAAATTTCCAAAAGTTCTTTTGCCAATTTTTCAACCTCTTCTTTTATTTTCTTTTTAGTTTTCTGCCAGACTTGGCTTCCCAATCTGGATATTTTAGGTTCTGAAAAACCGATGTAACGGGAAAGTTTTCTTTCCAAGCCGTCGGGTACGTATAATTTATCTCCAGCCGCATATTCAAGCTGGTAATAATTTTTCTCTCCTTCAACAATCTTTTGTTTGAAAATCCCTACCCCATGATCTAAATGGACCAAATAATCACCGGATTTTAAAGTTCCTAATTGCGAGTAAATCCTCTGCCGTTTTAATTTTTTAATTAAAATTTCTTTGGCCTCTTTTTCTTCGCTAATTTCAACCGGAAGTCTTTCTATATTTTCAATTTTATTTCCAAAAAAATCCAAACGCAAAGCATAGTTTGAATTAATAGGGAAAACATCAATAACACCGCCTCTTTGGGAGAATTCGCCCAGGCCCTCAACCTTCAAAACTTTTTCATATCCCATCTCGTCAAGCTTTCTCAGAAATTGAGAAAAATTGTAATTTTGATTTTTTTCCAAAAATATTAAATTATCCTCAAAAAATGATTGAGTTTTCCTGGCTTCCAGAATCTTATTTATGTGCTGTTCAAACCAAAAACTTTCTTTCTCAAGAAAATAAGGAATAATACTGACTATTAATAATGCTTGGAGATTAATCATAGAATATTTTTCGCAAACCCCGTAGTAGAATTTCGACTCGCTTCGCGACACTAGTTTTTCTTTTAGAAAAACCTGTCGAAATTTCACTACGGGGCAAGCCAAAAATTCCCCTTTTCTAAAAAGTAGGGGGTGATACTAACAATTAAGATATTATTTAAAGCAGAATCTATTGACAATTATATTTTTATTTATTGAACTCACTCATTGTTTTTTCAAGCCCTTCTTTTAGAATCATTTCAATAGCTTTTGCCGTTCTATCAATAACCTCTTTTAAAATTTTTTCCTCTTCTTTGGTAAATTTTTTAAGAACAAAGTTTTCTAAGCTTTTAGCTTCTAGCTTATAGGTTCTAGGTTTAATTCCAATTCGAAAGCGGATAAAATCTTTGGTGCCGAGCTCATTAATTATTGATTGGACTCCTTTGTGGCCGGCAGCGCTCCGGTTTTTTATAATTTTTATTTTTCCGAAATCCAAATCAATATCATCGTGAATTACAATTAGTAAATTAGGTTCTAGCTTATAGCTTCTAGAGAGAGTCTTGACGGCTTGGCCGGATTTATTCATAAAAGTCTGGGGTTTGGCAATAATTATTTTTTGGTCATCAATTTTTGTTTCCGAAATTAAAGAATTTATTTTTTTTGCCTGCCCGCCGAAACCCGAAGGGCGAAGGCGGAAAAATTCAAAATCAGGAAAGTTATTTTCCTGAGCAAAATAATCAACTATCCTGAACCCAAGGTTATGCCTGGTTTTTTCAAATTTTGGTCCGGGATTGCCGAGCCCAACGATTAAATTCATTGATTTATTATATTATATCAAATAGAATATATCGAGCCTACTCGATATATCATTTACTTGCCCCCACACCTAATGAGGATTTTCGTCGAGCATAAAGCTCGACGACGGATGACCCAACACTTTTAAAAGAGCGGGGTCGTATATCCTCATTAGGTGTGGGGGCTTGCGCACGAGAAAAATCCTGGTATAATACCTAAATGTCAATGAAAAACACCCTATCTTTTATTTGGGAAGTTATGAAAATTGTATTAGTTGCTTTGGCGATCGTTATTCCGATACGCTATTTTTTGTTTCAGCCATTTTTAGTTAGCGGGCAGTCAATGGAGCCAAATTTCGAAAACGGTGATTATTTGATCGTTGACGAATTGTCTTACAGAATGAGAGAACCCAAAAGAGGAGAAGTAATAGTTTTTAAGGCTCCTCCCGAGGCCTCTGCTGCTTCTGTGCGTTTTATAAAAAGAATCATAGGTCTTCCCGGCGAAACAGTGGAAATAAAAGATGGCAAAGTTATGATAATAAAAGAAAATACCGAAATTTTAGATGAGTCGCAATATCTACCAGAAGGCTTGGAAACGCTAGCGGGATCAATGGGAGATAAAAAAGTTACTATACCGGAAAATGAATTTTTCGTTTTGGGAGATAACAGGAGTCTTTCCTCCGATTCAAGAAGCTGGGGATTATTGCCGAGGAAAAATATTATCGGCCGGGTATATGTCAGGATCTGGCCATTTACTGCTTTTGCCAAAGTCGCAGCACCGGCTTATTAGATTAAAATTTAGACAAGGCGACATCGGAGAGGGGTCGGGAGAACCATTCGGTTCTCTCCGTGTAGGAAAACAGGCTTTCGCCGAAGGCGAAAACGTTAGAAACCGAGGGTTTCTAAAGAGCGAGCCCGAAACGAGGCAAAGCCGAGTGCTGGCACGAAGTGCCAGAGAGGGCGAACGATTAACTTTGTATTACCACTATGCAAAAATCAAAACTTCAATCTCCAACAGGGATGCATGATATTTTGCCTCAAGACCAGAAATACTTCAGGAAGATTTATGATGCGGTTGATGATATCGTGAGCTTTTATCAGTTTGAGAAGATTGATACGCCAATAGCCGAAGATACCAAATTATTTTTAAAAGGCATTGGCATGTCAACAGATATTGTAAAAAAACAGATGTTCACTTTTAGGACAAAGGGAGGGGACTTCTTGACTTTGAGACCGGAGGGCACTGCTTCAGTAGCCAGAGCTTATATTGAAAATGGTATGCAGAACTTGCCCCAGCCGGTAAAACTTTGGTATTTAGGCCCTTTTTTCCGTTATGAACATACCCAAGCTGGCAGATATCGCCAGTTTTGGCAATTTGGCATTGAAGTTTTGGGCGAGAAGTCGCCGGTAATCGATGCGCAGGTTATTTTAATTTTCTATAATATCCTTAAAAATCTTAAATTTAAAAATTTAGTTGTAGAATTAAACAGCATCGGAGATTATCAATGCCGGCCATATTACAAAAAGCTTTTAATTAACTATTTCAGATCAAGAGAATCGTCTTTGTGCCCGGATTGCAGGCGCCGGATTAGGGAAAATCCTTTGAGGGTTTTGGATTGTAAAGAAGAAAAATGCCAGCCGATTAAAGCTCAAGCGCCTCAAATCATTGATCATCTTTGCGAAGAATGCCACACTCATTTTAAAGAAGTTTTGGAATTTCTGGACGAGTTAGAACTGCCTTATCAATTAAATCCATATTTAGTAAGAGGTCTTGATTATTATACAAAAACTGTTTTTGAAATTTCCGAAGGGACAGAAGAAGGAAAACAACAAGGAGCTTTAATAGGAGGGGGAAGGTACGATACTCTGTTAAAAATTTTAGGAGGAAGAGGAGATACGCCAGGTTGTGGCGGAGCCGGGGGAATTGAGAGGATTGTGAATATAATGAAGCTTAATAAAATAAATGTTGAATCGCATTATAAGCCCCAGATTTTTCTGGCCCAATTGGGCCAGCTCGCCAGGAGAAAAAGCTTAAAAGCTTTTGAAGATTTCAGGAAAGCCAATATCGATGTCGCAGAATCTTTCGGCAGAGATTCTTTAAAAGCTCAGCTTATAAAATCCGATAAGATAGAAGCAAGGTATACTTTAATTTTAGGCCAGAAAGAGGCTTTGGAAGGAACAATAATTGTCAGAGACATGAAATCAGGGCGCCAAGAAAACATTAAATTGGAAAGAGCGGTATCTGAAATGAAAAGAAGATTAAAAAAGTAACCCTACTAATTACGAATCACTACGAATATACGAATAATTCGCTGTGTGTGAACAGTGGGCAAATTCGTAATAAATTAGTAATTTGTAGGAAACGAGCATAAGCGAGTGTCTTTTTTGTAAAATAGCAAAGAGAAATTCACCTTCCAGTATTATTTATGAGGATAAATTTTTTCTGGGCTTTAAAAACATACATCCTGAAGCTCCTTTGCATTTTCTTTTTATTCCTAAGAGACATATAGAATGGAAAGATAAATTCAACAAAAGAGATTTATCAATTTTAGCCAGGCTGATTATTATTGCAAAAAAAGTTGCCATTAATAAAAAAATTTTAGGGGCATCAAAACTTATTTTTAATATCGGAAAAACAGGAGAAATTTCCCATATTCACCTACATTTATTGGGTGGCTGGAAAAAGAAAGTTCCGAAAAATAATATTTAATTAATTCAATTATGGCTTTAGAAGTAAGAAAAAAAGAAAAAGAGACTTCCCAAAACTTGATTCGCCGCTTTACGAAAAGAGTTAAACAAAGCGGAATTTTGCTTCAGGCGAGAAAGATGATGTTTAAGCAAAGACGCAAATCAGATGAGTCGAAAAAAAGAGCAGCTTTGAGAAGAGAAGACTTGAAGAAGCAATATCAAATATTGAAAAAATTAGGGAAAATTGAATGATTTCTCTAATCTGCACAAATTAGATCACTAATTTCACAAATATTCGTGAAAATCCGTGTTCAAATTTGTGAATATTCGTGATGAGATTAAAAGAGAAAATTCAAGAAGATTTAAAGAAGTCTCTAAAAGGAAAAGACGAATTAAAAACTTCTGTTTTTCGTTTGCTTTTATCTTCCCTTTTGAATAAAGAAAAAGAAAAGAGATACAAGAATTATCTGGCCAAACCAGATATTGCAGAAAAAGAATTAGCTGAAAAAAGCCAGCTTCAAGATGATGAAATAATAGAAGTGATTTCTTCTGAAATTAAAAAAAGAAAAGAAGCTGCCTTTGAATTTGAAAAAGGCAAAAGGCAGGAATTGGCAGATAAAGAAAAAAAAGAAATGGAGATTTTAAAAGCCTACTTGCCTGCTCAAATGCCAGAAAAAGAGATTAGGATAGTGGTTAAAGAAATTATTGC
>Ga0315293_10000495_pt1 | contig 36543 bp, 35 predicted proteins | sample YL17G13_20_MG_FD_203071 | JGI IMG/M metagenome (GOLD analysis project Ga0315293, IMG submission 203071) | Sediment microbial communities from Yellowstone Lake, YNP, Wyoming, USA - YL17G13_20 | ecosystem: Environmental > Aquatic > Freshwater > Lake > Sediment | place: USA: Wyoming | collected... | reverse complement strand
CAATAGTATCTCGCCGAATAGTCCGTCATCTCGAAGACTTCATACGGGACCGCGTACATGCGCTTGACGAACGCGGGGAGATTCTTATATGCGTGGCCGCTCTCCGCCCCGTAAGGCAGGCCGCACTCCACTATACCTTCGGTATCGGGGCTCACTATGGACAGGATCTTGCCGTTCAGTATATCGGGATGATCTCTCAGTATGTAATAAGCCCACAATGTCATCAGCTCCGCTTTTTTATTGGATGAGAATCTGGTCACGGGTATGAACTTGCGTTTATTAGTGGTGCCGCTCGTTACCGCAAATAAGACGGGCCTGTCGGCTACAAGCACTCGGGCCTCTCCCTTCTTCATCTTCTCGACATACGGGTAGATCGTATCGCAGTCGCTCATCGGGACTAAATGCTGGTAATTCTCGATCGACTTTATTTTATTGAAGTTATACTTTTTGCCGTATTCGGTATTTTTGTTGCGGCGGAGATACTCGAAGAGGACTTTCTTCTGGGCCTTTACAGGGTCTTTGGTAGCTTTCTCAAACGCCCCTGCCATGGGCGCCATAAATTTAGCGGTAAACTCTGCTAGCGTCATATTGCCTGATTCTTCTCGCAAGCTTATGTTAAGAAGCGCCGATCTCTTTCCACGAATTACTCTTTATCGCGACTTTGGTCGCGAGATTGCGCATGATCATGATGGCTTCGACAGCATCCATGTAAGTCTTGTTATAAGACAGCTTCCCGTTGCCCCCCTGGGAAAAGTTATTCCGACACCAGACTCCTCCGTCGACATTTAGCGCGTTCCCGCCTCCGCTTATCTCGAAATTGCCGAGGGTATATATGCATCCTACTATACTGCTGGTACCGGCAATCTCAGAATCGGCTTCGTCGATCGGATCCGCGATAACATTCCCGGCGACGATGTAAAACCCGCCTATCTGTGTATTTCCCTTTACCGCGAGGTCCCCTTCCACATATATTATATTAGGCGTCCCGAGATCGCCCGGCACGTCTGGGTTCGGTTGAATATAATAAAAATTTGTCGGGTATGCTCTCTTGGCTTCGATATCGGCTTGCGTATATACGTTCGTCTTTCCGTTAGACGTTTGTCTAAGGGCTTCTGCCCTTAGGGCCTCGAAATCGAGATTGGGGAATGTTTCCGTAGTTTTTTCTGCGGTGGTTCCGCCTGTCCCGCCGTATTTTATACCCACCCCTTCACCTATATCGATCTGGTCCCGTTTAGTGATATCGACATTTCCTCCCGCAAATATGACCGTGTCGAAAAACCAGCTTGGCAAGTTGGACGGGGGCGTTACCTCAAGCTGAACAACTCGCCTGACGTGTGAACCCGTGCTTTTCGGATAATACCCGGTTGATGTGATAAGCTTATTACTGGGATTAGTTGGACTTACTATTACTGCCACCGTATACTCGCCCTTACTGACACCTGAGTCTTCCGGCCAGTCCATGGACACCGGTCCTTCGCCCGGCCAGCCCCAGTTACCCGGTAGGCGTAATTCATATAACGCCTTATGCAGGCCCGCCTGGGCAAGGAAAAAGGCTTTGAAAGAATATGTCGATCGTTTTGCTATATTGAAATCGGAGATGGTGGATGTGATATGAAGTATAGCAATCGTGGTGAACAATACCAAAAAAGCCAATGCTATTACTAACACTATGCCGGTCTTATTTTTCAAAATATCCATGGCACCCCCTTCTCAATTTTTCAGGCTTACCTGAGTCGATATGGAAAATCTTATCGCTTTATTTCCGACATATCTGAAGAGCTTCAGATCTATAATGATGATACTGTCTTGGACATTGGTAAAAGTGACGGACCCGACATCCGAAACGATCGCCGCGCCGCTGATGTTATATATGCTGTTCGTGGAATAATAGAATCTCCTGGATGTGCCGCTTAGATCAGTATAGCTGATATCGTCGGCCGCGGATCCGGCGGCCGGCGCCGAAATGGCGGTCGCCGCCGCCAATCCGGTATTAAGCGGGCTCCCGCGGATCATCTTTTCGACGGCCACATTCGCGTTGCGGGACAGTTCGTTCAGGGTCAGGTCCTCTTTCCATATCTGGTTCAGCATAACGTAGGCGCTGACTACCGCAAGAACCAGGAATAGCCATATGCCGGCACTTATCAAAAGCTCGGTGATCGTAAAGCCGCGCGGCCCGAACGCATTACTGTTTCGTAACATACGTTACCGCCTCTTCGAAAAGCCGTTGGCTTGCTGAAAGGCCTCCATACCACTCTATCTTTATCCAGACCTTCTTATATCCGTATATGGACGAATCTTCTATCACGGCTCCGGATGACTTGGTGGCGGTAAATGTCCTTAGGCCGTCATTTATACTAAGTTGCTCCTGAGGCGGGCTCACAACTATGGATTCGTAATTGCCTACGGCTGAGATGACCTCCACATAGCCTGAGAGGATCCTGCTAACCGCTATCCGCTCTTTTGTCAGCCTGGTTACATATCTGCCTATAACGAAAGCTGACATGAAATAAACTATCATCAAGCCAAAGAGGAGCATCGCTATCACTGATTCTGCGAGAGAAAAACCGTCTTTGCGTTTATCTATTGCCATAACCTTGCCTGATCCCTGCGAAGCTTTACCTTAGTTTAGCTGCTGATGAACGTAGCGCAATGGTAGCGGGGACTGGATTTGAACCAGTGACACGCCGGGTATGAGCCGACTGCTCTACCAGACTGAGCTACCCCGCCGAACTTGACGTATTATAACACAGCGAAAAACTTTATAGAAGCGAAAAGTTACGCGGCTTCGTGCATGCTCCCCATCCTGTATCCACCCAGGTCGAGCGTTACATACACGAAGCCGAGATCTTTTAGTTTATCGGACATCGAATCGTGAAATCGCAACGCCTTCTTGAATTCGTCCTTAAGGATCTCGATCCGCGCGATATCTTTATGCGCCCGGACCCTGAACTGCTTGAATCCCAGCCCCTTAAGATATCCTTCCGCTATATCTATACGCCGGAGGCCCGCGATCGTGATCTCGTCTTTGAACGGTATTCTCGACGCAAGGCACGCAAAACTCGGCTTGTCCCAGGTCGGAAGACCTAGACGTTTGGAAAATCTCCTGATATCGGCCTTCGTCATACGCGCCTCGAGAAGCGGGCTCTTTACGCCGAGCTCCCCGGCCGCTCTTTTCCCGTGCCGCATATCCTTCAGGTCGTCATAGTTCGTGCCGTCCAAGACATACGCCATGCCGTATCTGTTTTTAATCCCGCCCAGCTTTTTAAAGAGCTCTCTCTTGCAATAGTAGCATCTATTGACAGGATTGGATTTGAATTTCTTTATTTTCAGCTCTTCAGTATGTATCGTCAAGTGTCTTGCGCCGATCGATCTTGCGATCCTCGCGGCTTCCTTATATTCGGAAATAGGATATGTCTCCGAGCGCGCGGTAACCGCAAGCACGTTCTTCGATCCGAGCGTATCGACGGCAACCTTGAGAAGAAAAGTGCTGTCTAGCCCGCCCGAATAGGCGATCACTGCGCTTTTTAAATTTTTTAGGATTTTTTTTAGTTTATTGATCTTTCTATCCATCCACCACCCATTACCAGATCTTTTTTATAAAACACAACCGCCTGGCCCGGGGCAGGCGCGGCTTGAGGTTTGTTAAAATCGACCCTCACCGAGCCTTTGCCGATCCTCGTAACTCTTGCCTTAGCCTTCTTATGATTATACCGGATCCGCGCCATCACGCTGATCGGCTTTTTGATATCATCGACGGCGATCCAGTTCATATCCCGGGCGACGAGCGACTTCTTCATCGTTTGCGCCTTCGACCCGACTATAATGCGATTCTTCCCGATATCGATGCCGGTGACGTATAAAGGTTCGCTGTGCGAAACCCTGAGCCTGCGCCTCTGGCCTATGGTATAGAAAGGTATGCCTTTGTGTCTGCCTAAAACCTTGCCGCTCCTGTCCACTATCTCGCCCGGCCTTATCTCCACACCGGTCTTATTCTTTATATATTCGGCATAATCCAGGTCCTGCACAAAGCATATATCCTGGCTCGAAACGGTATTGAAGGTCCTTAGTTTCATCGATTTTGCAAGCCGCCTCACCCTATCCTTGGTAAGGTCTCCGAGCGGAAAACAGGCGCCTTTCAGCTGCTCTTGCGAAAGACTGAATAAAAAATATGACTGGTCCTTTGACTTGTCTTTGCCCTCTTTAAGCAAATATCTGCCGGAGCGCCTGTCGCGGGAGGCCCTGGCGTAATGGCCGGTCGCCACCTGCGACGCCCCGAGTTCTTTAGCCTTTTCGAGGAGTTTGCCGAACTTTATCTTAACGTTACAGACAACGCACGGGTTCGGGGTCGAACCCTTTAAATATTCGGCGCAGAAATAATCTATGACATGCCGCTTAAAGTCCTCGCTGAAATCGACTACGTAATAAGGTATCCCGAGATCTCCGGCAACGGCCCTTGCCCTCGTAGTCGCCTCGAGGTTACAGCACGCCCTGCCCACGCTCGAACCGCACTTTTCCTTAGGCCACATCCTGAACGTGATGCCTATGACGTCAAGGCCCTTCTTCTTTAATAGAGCCGCCGCGAGCGATGAATCGACGCCGCCCGACATCGCGGCGACGATGCGTTCACTTTTTGACTTTTTCATACTGCGACTTGAATCCGCCGGCCATCTCCGTTTTGAATTTGCTGCCTTCCTTGAATATGATCAGCGCGTCCAGACCTTTCTCGTCAGCGGCCTTAAGGGCTTCTGTTCCGCTGGCCAAGAGGTCGTTTGCTGACCTTTCGGCAGACACGATATCGTCTGCGACAACGCTCGCGCTCATAAGATCATTATGGACCGTCGCGATCGCCTTATCCTCGAGCCTAAGAAGCGCGAATATCTTCTTATTCTTATTCGTGGGGTGCGGTATCCAGGCCTTCCACATCTCCCTATCGCTTTTCCTGCCCATGCAATACATCTCGTCGCCCAGACTCACGAACGCATTTTTAACGCCGCATTCCTTCAGGACGGTCACCGCTTTGTCTATCGCATAGCCTTCGGAAACCTTGCCCAGGTCCAGCGCCGACGTTTCCTTCAGGGCCTTATCGACGGCAACTCTTGCGGCCTTTTCGTCCTGGCCGTGTAAAGGCGCGACGTCTATCCTGAGCGCCGTGGCCGGTACTGCCCTCGGCTGGCAGAAAGATACTGCCGGGATCGCAGTCATCACCGCAAATATCATCAGCGTATTTTTTATCTTCATTTTAGATTTTCAAGGACCTTGTCAATATCGACGTACTTTTCCACCATATCGACTATGATCTTGATCTTCTCCTTGTCTTGGGGTTTCAGTTTAACCACCATTGAATTTACCCTGGACGCGATCCTGTACGTGTCTTCTTTCGTTATCAGGACAGATATGTGCGATCGCTCCAGCGCCCTCAGGCTTCCTCTTTTCGGCATGAGCCCGCCTGAAAGTATAATGCCCGATACCCTGCATCCTTTCTTTATTTTTCCGGCATTCACCTTGCACAATATCTCGATCATGTCATCCCTGTCTCCCGGTATTATCATCAAAGAATTGTTCTGGATGAACTGGATCGCGTCCTTTACGTTCATCGCGCCTATCAGGACGCTCTCGACCGGCTTATCGAGGCTTAAGCCGAGGAAGAGCATCTCAAGCTTCAGCTCCTCCTTTATTTCGCGTAAGGTAGGTATGTCCAGCACCTTCTGGTACGGCAGCATCCCGAAGACGTTTAAGCCCTTCTGTTCCAATCCCTTCTTCGCAAGGCGCGATATCCTCTCGTATTTTTCAGGGAGCACTTTATTGACGATGACCCCTGCTAACTTAACGCCTTCCTTGTCGAGCAGGGCTTTGTTCAGCATCACTTCGTCTATCGGCTTGCCTACGCCGCCGGAAGAGATAAGTATGACATTGGCGTCAAGAAGCTTGGCGACCGTCGCGTTCGAGAGATTGAAGACGCTGCCGACCCCGGCATGGCCGGTGCCTTCGATTATGACAAGGTCGTTATCCTTTGAGACCATATCGAATGAATTCTGGATCAATTTCGCGTAATCTTCCTCGGCGCCTTTATCGATGAACTTCTCGGTAAACCCTTTATCTATGGCCACCGGCGACATATCTTTTAGATTACACGGAATGCCGAATACCTCTTCTATGAGCACTGAATCCTCGTCGACCTTGTAGCCCTGCTCCATCAGGTATCTCTGGCCGATAGGTTTTATGAACCCTATCCGCTTGAAATGCTTCTTAAAGGCCGCTATCAGCCCCAGCGAAACGGTCGTCTTCCCGTCATTCTGCTGAGTCGCTGCTATAAATATCTTCTTCGCCATAAAAATTTGTTCCCTAGCTTAAATTTTGTCTACCCCATTAAATGTTTACGAGGCCAGGGGGTCTCGCCGGATTTTGATATCAATGATGTTTAATAATTCAAAATTAAAACGTTTTTATTTTTTAATACCTTTGGGCGGTATCGATAACCTTATCAAAATCTTTTCGGCTATGACCCCCGTGGCCTCGTTCCATTTAACTGCAGTCAACGAAACTTTATGTCTTTCTTTACAAATTTTCCTGTCTCATCAACACTGCCACAAAAGTAAAATTTTTCGCTACTTTAGGAATGCGATGTGGCGATGTGATGAGCTCAGGCGTTAAAATTTCGAGCAGGTGCGAGAAATTTTACCGAGCGCAATTTTCACATGGCTGAAAATTGCGCGTCCTTAAGCGAACCACTCGACACAGCACATTTTACTGTATCGAAAAATTTTATACCAACTTCCCCTCGCGAAAAGCCCTTATGTACTCGGAGCAGTACTCGTCCCTGCAGGTAAGCGCCTTTGACGCGCGAAGCGATGAGTGAATCTGCTTATCGGTCGGGTCGAGTATCGCCGCGTCGAGCCCCGCATGGACCGCCATCGAAAGGAACGTAGAATTGACGAGCCTTCGATTCGGAAGGCCGAACGAGACGTTCGAAAGCCCGCATATAGTCTTCGCTCCACCCAGATCCTTTATGAGGTGGAGAGACTTCAGGAATTGCACCGCCTGGTCAGGCTCGGTCGCTATCGGCCTTATCAGGGGATCGAAATAGAGATTCTCGACGTTGAAACCGTCCCGTTTCACGCGCTCATAGATCTTGCGCGCCGCGCTGAACCTGTCTTCCGCGGTATGAGGCATCCCGTTCTCGTCCATCGTGAGCGCGACAAGTTTCGCATTGTACTTAAGCGCTATGGGCAGTATCAGTCTTAACCTTGTTTCGTCGCCGGTTATTGAATTGATCATGAGGCCGCCTTTAGAATGGTACGCCTTTATAGCCGCTTCTATAGCCAGATAGTTAGGGCTGTCGACCGAGATGCTGACGTTCTCGATCTCGCTCTGAATGACGCTGATCGTCCAGTCCATATCCTGCAATTCGTCGCCGGACGTCACCGCGCAATTCACGTCGATGTAGTCGGCTCCGGCCTCGACTTGAGAGCGCGCCTCTTTAGCGATGAACGACGCGTCCCGTGCCTTGATCGCGTTCTTGACCTTCTCTTTTGTCGAGTTTATCCTCTCGCCCACTATAAGCATAGCCACCCCTTAGCTGTCAGCTACTTCTGTTTATCATACGACAGTTCGATCGTCTTCACCAAATTCGTAAGAATCTCGTTGACCGGCGTCGCTATACCGAGCGCCTTGCCCTGCCGGACGATGGCGCCGTTAATAAAATCTATCTCCGTCCTTTTCTTCGACAATACGTCCTGGAGCATACTCGAGACGTTCGCGGCCGTTGACTTGCATACGCTCTCGACCTTCTGTATCGGATCGTCGTAGGCGAGTTTTATCCGTTTACGCTTCACTATCTTCGCCGCCTCCTGGACCGCGGCGCGCAAAAGCGAACGCGCCTCCTCGTATTCGGTCAGGCGGCCGTTATTGAGCCGCGTTATCGCGGTCAGCGCGTTTATGCCGACATTTATTATAAGTTTTCCCCAGATAACGGAATCTATATCCTTCGAGACCTTCGTCTCGAAGCCGCACTTAGAAAGCGCGTTCTGAATGTCCCGCAAGCTCCCCGACAGCTTACCGTCCGACTTGCCTATTATCGTCTCGCCGCGGCCGGCATGCCTTACATGGCCCTCGCCCAGAAGTGTCGAGCCGTGGTTCGTTATGCCCGCTATCACCTTCTCCGGCCCGAAATAGTCGTTCAGTATCTGGACATTGCCGATGCCGTTCTGGAGTGTTGCTATGAATGTATGCTCTCCGACTAGATCTTTTATATCTTTGCAGGCGTCCTCCGTCGAATAGCTCTTTACGCAAATGATCACGAAGTCACACGGACCTATCTCTTTGGGCTCCGCGGTCGCGCTTAACTTTACATGATGAGAGCCGCTTAAACCCTCTATCTTTATGCCGTTATTCCTGATGTGGCCGGCACGCTCAGGCAGATTATCGTAAAGCCAGACATCTTCTTTGGTCTTCAGCTTTAAAAATCCGGCAATAAGACATCCAAGCGCCCCGGGCCCTACTACAGCAATTTTCATGACAACCCCCGCATTAGGTCTTTATCTCTTCTTCATCCTCTTAAGTTTTTTAAGTTCCTCATCCTTTATCGTGAAACTATGCTCCTCGCCCGGATAGGTGCCTTTCTCCACTTCATCTTTATATCTTTTCAGCCCCTCGGCGATGGAATGCGAAAGCTTCACATACTGTTTGACGAACTTCGGCACGAACCTGTCGAAGAGCCCGACCATGTCATTGAGCACCAGGACCTGGCCGTCGCAATATTTTCCTGCGCCTATGCCAATAGTCGGTATCGAAAGTTTCTCCGTGACGATCTTCGCGACCTTGTCCGGCACGCATTCGAGCACTACCCCGAAACATCCGGCGCGCTCCAGCCTTAATGCCTGATCGATCAGGTGCCGCGCGGTCTCCGCGGTCTTTCCCTGTATCCTGAACCCTCCTAGCTTTGAGATCGTCTGAGGTGTAAGCCCGAGGTGGCCCAGAACGGGAATGCCTGCATTCACTATCGCTATCGTGGCATCGATCACTTCGTCCCCGCCTTCAAGTTTTATCGCGTCGCATCCCGCCTCTTTCATGAACCGCATCGCGTTCCTGACGGCCTCTTCCTTAGATATCTGATAAGACCCGAACGGCATATCGCCGACGAGAAATGCGTATTTATTGCCGCGCCTGACCGCCTTCGAATGGTGTATCATCTCATCCATCGTGACGGGCACCGTCGAGTCATATCCTAATACGACCATTCCGAGAGAATCGCCTACCAGTATCATGTCGATGCCGGCATCGTCGACGAGCCGCGCCATCGGGTAGTCGTAGGCGGTGAGCATCGTTATCGGCGAACTAGCGCGTTTCTTGGCCGCGAGATCGGGTATCGTGATCTTTTTACGTTCCATCTATCCTCCCTTTATTTTTTATTTCTTTTTGCGGCGCGGGCCTTTATCAATATTATCTTGCCGGATCTGACATTGAATGCGACATCCTGGCCCGTCACCAGCGTAACCGTAAGCCGGCCGGATGCGTCGTCGAACGCTATTCGCTTTGCCCACAAAAATGAATTATCGCTTTTCGCAAGCTTGTTCGGATCCTGTACGAGATCCTCGATAAGGTATTTGCTCAAGACCTTGCCGTTCTCGTAAAATGCCAGCGCGAGCTGCGCCATGTCGGGCTGTTTATTGATCGAAGGTAAAGCCTTCCGGCCAACCCTTACCAGGTATTTACCGTCCGACGCCACATGGACCTGCGAGGCATACCAGTTTACCGTCCACAAGGCCTTCCTGTCTCCGCCAACCCTATAGAGGCCGGAATGCTCATATCTCTTCTTGAGGGTATCGATCCTTGCGCCCTTGTTCCTGCCCTTCGCGAGCATCACGAATACATATTTACCGTTTGGCGAAAGCTGCTCATAAGAATGCGCTTCCTCCGGTATGGCCGGGCGCGCAGATACCGTCTCTTGGCAGAAAACCATGGCAAACGCGCAAATCATAAAGACGCTGCATATTTTTTTCATGCCTTACCCCGCTAGTTTATTCTGCCACCTGTTTACTAAGTGCCGATATCTCTGATATCGGCCTAGTTTATTCTGCCACCTGTTTACTAAGTGCCGATATCTCTGATATCGGCCTATTTTATTCTGCCACCTGTTTACTAAGTGCCGATATCTCTGATATCGGCCTATTTTTTCCTGTAAGCATCCAGGAATGAATCGCAGTATATGTTCTTGTTCAATATGAGCTCGGCTGTGATCATCGCATCCATGAGTTCCTTATCGAGCGGATCGAGTATCGCTGATGTAAGGCCGTTAGCTATCGCCATGACCAGGAATGTCCTGTTAATGAGCGGACGGAACTTAGTCCCCTGCGACACGTTCGACAGCCCTATCGTCGTCTGGGGGGCCGGATCGCAAAGAAGCCTGAATTCCCTTATCGACTCCAGGACCTCATATCCTTGAGTCTGCGCTACATTTACCGGGAGCACTATCGGGTCGAGAAAAAGGTCGTCCGTCTGGATCTCGAACTCGATCGCCTTCGCCACGATAGACGCGGCGAGCTCCAGCCTCTTTTCCTTCGAGTTCGGCACGCCCGACTTGTCCATCGCGAGCCCTATCACCTGAGTGTTATATTTTTTGGCGAGAGCAAATATCGCCGCCATCTTGGCCTCGTCGGCGCTGGTCGAATTTATGATCGCCCGATTTTTCACTATCTTCAACCCTTCTTCGATGACATCGGCCTTCGTAGAGTCGAGTGCGAGCGGCACCTCCACGGCATGCTGGATCGTCTCGATGAGCCACTTCATGTCATCCTTCGGATTTTTCGAATACGGGCCGGTATTTACGTCGAGCACCGTCGCGCCCGCCCTTACCTGGTCCTCCGCCAGGTGCTGTATCACGTCGGATTCTTTATTCGCTATAGCCTTGCCTACGTCTTTGTACATGCCGTTGATGAGTTCGCCGATTACTATCATGCCTTCTCCTATCTAAATACGAAATCCGAATATCGAAATTCGAAACAATATCGAAATCATAATTTTCAAAAATTCAAGTTTTGAACAACTACATTTAGAGAATTAGAATTTGTTTCGTATTTCGGATTTCGTGCTTCGAATTTAATCATTATGCATCAATCTATCTATGTGCTTCTCCACCACTCTCACTGCATCCGGATGCCTCATCACGAGCAGATCCGCTCCCGCCTGCAGCATCGATACCGCCGTGGTTATCTCCCAGTTGACCCCGTGAGACGAGCCCGACTCTTTCGCCTCCTTCGTCTTCCACACTTCGCTCCCGACGAAGAGGCAAAACGGCATCGCGAGCATCTTGTCGCCTATGAATGCGGCGAGCCTGCCCCGCTCCATTATCGAATACACATATTCCATGCCGTATCCGAGCGACGTCGTCGTCGGATGCATCACTATCTTGGCGGGGTTAAAACCCATGTCGCTGATAAGTATATTGACCTGCTTCGCTATGTTTATATCGATCGGTGATTCTGCTATTATTGAATGTCCGTCCGCGAGGCATGTGGCGGTGAGCGTCTTGTAGTTTGTCTGTGTAGCTATGCCAAAAAGACAATTTTCGCCCTTCAATTCCTGGCTTACCTTCGGCAGGATGTCGTTGTCGCGCTCGTCGTCCCCGCCGCCCACGATTACTAAAGGGACCTTCGTCTCACTCACGATCGCTTTCAATATGCCGGCCGCGTGGCCGGCCCCTTTAGAGCCGTAATCCGGGTGGGTGCCCTGCAGCCTTACGCACAGTATTTTGGCGCCAAAGTCCTTTACACACTTTATCGCCCACCTCACAGGGTCTTTCAGCGAATCGCCGAACGGTGACCTAAGCTCCTCAGGCCAGTCCGCCGGCTCGCAATCAAGTATCTCGAGCGCAATTAAAGGAGGGTTCGGCATGCCGCCTTCTTCGAAGAGGAAAGGTAATGTCGTCTCGCCGCCAATGCGCACCGCCTTTGAGCTACCGCCGCCTATCTCCACGGTATTTATCGGCCCCGAATACTTCTCTTTGACCAGTTCTATCGCCATCTTTTAATCCGTTAGTTTATTGAATATCTCTGCTATTTCGTTCTCGACCACTTCATCATGAAAATCAAATATCGGCCTGTTCGATATATTCCAGCTCACCAGCTCCTCGTCGTATGGCACGCTTCCCGCCACGTCAAGACCTGTGTCGTTTATCTCTCCCGCCAGCGGTGCGAGGGGCCCGGATATCTTATTTATGACAAGAAATGCGCCGTTCATCTTTAACTTAAGCTCTTTGGCAAGCGCGTATATCCTTTTTGCGCTCCTCACCCCTGGTATTGAATAATCGCTGACGACCAGGAGCTTACTCATCTCACCTGTAGTCCTGCGCGATATATGTTCCATGCCCGCGGCGTTGTCTATTATAACAAAGTCGTAGCCCTTTGTGATATCACCTATTATGCCGCGAAGCAGATTGTTCACGTAACAGTAACAGCCGGGCCCTTCCGGCCTGCCCATCACCAAGAGGTCAAAATCCTTCGTCTCGTTGACCGCCTCCTGCACGCGCATCTCTATGAATCTGTCTTTCGTAACGCCTGCCGGTATCGAGCTCAAATTCTTCGACACGCTTTCGCATGCGCCCACTATCGTTTCCGGGCTATTTACGCCGAGCGAGTCTGCAAGGCACGAGTTCGGGTCGGCGTCTATCGCGAGGACCGAGCCCCTCTTCTTCTTTATTATATGCGCGACCAGGAGCGCCGATACCGACGTCTTGCCCGTCCCGCCCTTCCCGTTCACCGCGATAATTGTAGCGATGGGAACCTCCCAAGATTCGTGTGCGGGAAGAATAAGGACGCTATGTATTCATCCATGTATGCCGGCTCCGCCGATAGATCGATATAAGTAATGTTCTTGTGGATGCCGTCCGTCTTCATCAAGGCCTCTGTAGATAAAAGCGACATCCTCGCGCCCGCGAGCGATGAATTACCGATGAATTCATAAACGCCCCTCTCGGTGTCGGGCAGAAGCCCTATCGCGATCGCGTTCTCTATATTTATATAATTGCCGAATCCCCCGGCAATATATATCTTCTTCACGTCTTTGATGTCCTTCCCGACCTTCAAAAGAAGCGCCGCGACTGCGCTGTATATCGCGCCCTTAGACCGTTTCAAATTTTCTATGTCATCTTCGTTTATGACGATATCCCGGCCGGAGGATGAGTCCTTTTTAAAGACCAGCACAAATTCGCAGATTGAATCCTTCGTGCGTATCCTGTCTGACTTCTTAGTCCTGTCGATCTTGCCGGACTTGTCTATGATGCCGCGCTTCAGCATCTGGCAAAGAAGGTCGATGTAGCCTGAGCCGCACACCCCGCTCGCCTTAAGACCGCCTATCACATCGCACTCTACGCGAAACTCCTCGTCGATCCGCACCTTCTGTATCGCGCCCTTGACCGCCTTCATGCCGCACCCAAGCCCGCTCCCTTCAAAAGCAGGGCCTGCGCTCGCGGCGGCGCCCATCATCCATTCTTTGTTGCCCAGGATGAGTTCGCCGTTCGTTCCTATATCTATGAGGAGCGAGAGCTTTTCATCCTCGAAGAGCCCGCAGGCAAGCACCCCTGAAACTATATCGCCGCCCACGTAAGTGCTTACTCCGGGGAGGAAAGTTATTAGCGCCTTAGGATTCATCTCTATGCCTAATTCCGACGAATGCATCGTTGGAAAGACCACTGTCGTCGGAATGTGGGGCGGCTTCCTTATATTTGCCGGGTCCATTTTAAGCAATAGATGCATCATCGTCATGTTGCCCGCGCATGAAATCGTATAGATGTCGCCCGGGTTCACCCTACAAGCGCCGATGAGATCTTCGATTATCTCGTTGATATTAGCGACGACCGCCTTATGGGTCTTCTCGAGGCCGTCCGGGACGGATGCGAATATTATCCGGGTTATGACATCGCTTCCGTATACGGCCTGCTTGTTAAATGCGATCCTCGTCCCCAATATCTCGCGCGTATTTAAGTCTATCAGCTGGCCGACCACGGTAGTCGTGCCGATATCGAACGCAAATCCGAAACACCTCCTGGTCGTATCGCCCGGCTCAAGGGTGATTATCTCGAAAGCGCCGTCTTTGAATCCCAGGGCTACTGTTGCTTTGAAATCGCTGTCCCTCAAGCACTCGCTTAAATATTTGACGCTGCCTAATTTTGCAGAGACGTGCAGATTGTCGATCTTTGAGGCCAACCCTCTCGAGATCCTGTCGAGGTCGCTCAAGTTATCGTCGGCCGTCGGCTTGGGAAGCTCCAGATACTCCTTCCTCACGAGCGGCGAATAGGCGTAAAAGTTCTCTCTATTAAGGACTACGCCCTTAGTGAACTCTTCGGCATCGCTCTTGGTCTTTACATGGATCTCGAGTGACTGTTTCGGGACCCGCACCTCGAGCGAGCTCTCCACGATATGCTCGCAGGCGAGCATAGTCTCATTCTTTATCGATACCTTGCATTTACCGCAAACACCTTCGCCGCCGCAGGATGAATTTATGGCTATGCCGCACTTGACCGCGGCCGACAATAGATCGGTGCCTTTGGGGACCCTTATCGTCCTGATATTCTTTTTGAATATCAAAAATGAGCCCGGCAATATGAACTTTACTTCGAATTCCTGCATATTTTAAGAGTTATCCACAATGTAGCCGACGTTTAAACGTCGGCTACTTCCAGTTCCTTAAGTAATTTGATATACCGGAAGCCTCCCTGGGCCCCACAAAGACCGACCAGCCCGAAACCTCTTCGAGTTTTCCGCTCAAGACCGAGACGTATCCGGGTATGATGACTTTTTTATGCGCTACGATCGCCTCAATACCGGATTTCTTCAGCGTCTCGGCTATTATCTCGGCCGTGAACTTCTCGGCCGCCCACGCCGTCAGGACCGACATCCCCTCGGAATCGCAGCATATGATATAAGTCGGCACCTTGCTCGACTCGATCTCGCCCGCTACGGTAAAGTAAGTTATCGAAAAGTTCGTCGTGACCGCTACCGGAGAATTTTTTGTGACCTTGCCTATCTCATAGATCTTCGGCTCGACCTGTACCGGCTTCTGGGGATCCTGGTAAATATCCTGTCTGGCCACCAAGAGCGGAAATACAAAATCCCTGCTCACGTTCTTCATTATGACTATGCCGGCGTATTTCAGGACGTACGATACGGCTTCTGCGAGTTCCAGCGCCGGGTTTTTCTCGGCCGTGAACGCGAGTATCGGATATCCCAATGCCCTGATATTCTTCTTTAATGCTGCGCGGCGTGCAAAAGTAAAATTCTGTATCCTTTTCGACAAACCGCCCATATTGAGATCTATCATTATCTCGTCAACGCCGGACTTCTTGACCATATCGGTCAATTGGACTGCCTCATCTAGATTAGAGCAGGTAACGGCCATGGGCGCGTTGTTCTCTTTTGCGATTCCGGCAAATTCTGCAGCTACTTTCGGGTCGGCGCATATTATGAGCGGCCGCCTGTCTTTAATGACTTTTGCGGCATCGCGCATAGCGGCCGCGTTTTTGGAATCGAGGGCAATGGCAAGTTTCGTGCCGCCCGCTACGCGTTTTACTGCGGATGCGAAGGTGCCCGCGTCGTTCGAGGAATTCCTGATACATATGAGGCTTGCTGCTATCTTCTGCCCTACCCTTTCGAACTCGAGCTTATTCACGCTCGATACAAAAGCATCTATCCCTTCTTGCGATAGCGCATCCTCGACCAGGAAACCGATAGCTGCCGGGTGATAGAATTTCTGTTCGTGACGATACATCACGGTCTCGTTGCCGATCTCTATTCTTTCATCGCCCGTACCTATCGTGACGAGCTTTATCGGCGGCTGAGCCGCCGTCTCGAGCGCATCGCGAGCCTGTGCGGTGACGTACGGGCACTTGTCGAGCGAAGCTTTTTTCTGCGCGAGCGCCATCGCGAACGCCAGGCACGTCGCGAATCCGCAAACCTTACAGTTCGTCTTCGGTAAAAGTTTATAAATATCTAATCCTGACAACGCCATGTGGTTCCCCTTACATTAATGGCGGCATGGTCAGCGCCGGGTGTTTGACTTTTTCGAGATACGCGACCAGCGTCGCGGCGTCGGTAGCTATCGTCTCATCCGCTATTCTTTCGAATAGCTCCGGCATGCCTAACTCTTTGCACCGTATTTTAAGTTTATCGCTAAGCGCTTCTTTCAGTTCCTTCGGCATCCACACGACGCGTTTTAAGCCCCCTTCAGCCGAGATGAACTTTTTGCTGACGATATACAGCCGCCCCACGCCCACAAACCCCGGCGTCTGGTTGCCGCCGCCGACCGAGCTGGCCAGCGTAGTAAATTTCATCCCTGCCGGCGTCTCGCCCGCATATTCCCGGCTCACTATCATAACGCCGTTCGCTTCCGGAACTATCGCGACGATACACTCGAAGCACCCGCACGATGTCATTGGCGAATCCATGAGCGAATACGCCGACATCTGCGAGGTATGTTGGTGGGATGTGTTGAATACAAACTCATTTACGCCTGCCCAGAGGCCCTTTACACTATCGAGAGTCTTGCCTTTCTTTATCGGCTGGTTTCCGCCGGTAGGCGTGATCTCGTGGGCCGCCTTCGCATCGAGCCATGAATACGCGCCGCAAAGGCCGAGCCGTTCAGGACTGACCACGCATACGTGGTCAGGGGCAAAGCTCTGGCAGAGGGTACAGCTGTAAAAAGTATCTACCGACTCATCCGTCATCCCGGCAAGCCGTTCATCCCTCGTCGCGAAGACCTTTCGCGCCTCCGGCAAGAGCGCCTTCACGTCTTTTTCATTCGTATATATCGTGACCTGGACCTTGTCGACTATCGCCCCGTATTCATCGTGCAATTCGGCTACCAGGATATCGCCGAAATGTTTTATCTTGAATCCGGCTTTCCTGGCGTCCTTCGAGATGCGGACCCAGTTCATGTCGCGCTGGCCCATGTGAAATATGCCCATCGCATAATTAAGGAACTTATGGATCTGCCGCTCGAGTATCGGCTCGAAGTCTGACACCATCTTCCTGCCGGCAACGTCGATCACGATAGCGAGCGGATGGCTCGAGCCTTCCTGCATCGCGTCGATCTCCAGCCCGACGACCGATATCTTTCCATCCTCGACCTCATTCATCTTCCTCATCCTGAGATATTCGAACGCCGTCGAATACTTGCCGCCGAACTGGACGGACATGTTCTCTTTTCTGACGCGCTCGCCTTCGAACGCCGCCGAGAACGGGACCGGTATCGGAACCTGCGCGACTTTTATCTTTATGCCACGGGCCTCGATCGCCTTACTCACTATCTTTTTATGGTCCTTTTCCACTACGAGGCATTCTTCATGGGCGCATACGCCCGGCACTCTTACTTCGGGCAGGTCGAGATCGGTTATAATGGGAACACCTGCCGCGAGTGCGCCCGCGCCTGTCGCCGCCTTCACTTCATCGACCCCGCCCAGGAGCAGGACGAACGCCGGTACCCTGTCTCTTATATAATCGACGCACGCCTTAGTATTGCCGGCTTTTATGCCGCCGAATGTGAGTGCCGCGCGGATAGCGAAGTTCAGCACATAGACGACCGAGATCGTGTCGCGGCCGAACGGCACGACGTAGCTATCGAGCCCCATCGCAAGACCGCCCTCTTTCAACTGTTCGATTATGCTCACTCCGTCAACATTACCGCCGAGGAGCGTCAGGATATTTCGCTTCTGCAGATCTCGTACGATGTTAACCGCCGTTTTTGCATCCGGCGCCTTGCCCAAAATTACCGCGATGCCTGAAATCCGGCCGTCGACCAGCTGCACACCGAGCGAACGCAACAGTGTATCTGAAAAGAATCCCGGACAATCAGGTTGCGGCTCCTGTCCATAGATATATTTTAGAGCGCAGATCAGCTCCTCGGAGAGTATCGTCGCAACGCCCGCATTCAGCGAATCTTTGAGGAACGTATCCCATTTATCTTCCGGTGGAACATCTTTTAACACAAGCGTCTTCGCTGTCGCGAGCAGTTTTTCGGCATCAGCTACCGTCCTGATCTCTGAACCGAGAAGCGCATTCGCCAAAGGAAGATAGAACGCCGTTTCCGGGAACGCGATCGCACTCGTCGCACCTTTTTCTTTCTTTGTCTTATTCAATAACCCGTCGGCCTCTGCCATAACCTTCTTCGCACCGCTCACCATGAGTCCTGCAACTGTCTTCACCGTTACCTCTGCTGTCTTCGACATCATTATCTCCTGTTTTATTGACTTTAATTTCGAATTTCGAAATTCGAATTTCGAAATTATTCTTATAACCCCGCCGCATCTAGTACCAGGGGGACTTTCCTATCCCAACCAATAGGCATTATATGAATACCCTGGCATAGCGGCTTCAGTTCTTTGATGAGCCGCGCCGCTATCTCGATCGACTTTGCGCCTTTGTCCTTCGTCTGGTCCATCTCCTTTATGAGATCGTCCGGAACGAAGACCCCGGCGACATTTTTATTCATGTATTTTGCCATGCCTGCGGATTTTAAAAGGACTATCCCGGCAAGGACCGGCACCTTTATGTGTTTAATATTATCGAGGAATTTCTTATATTGTTCAATATCGTAAACGGCCTGCGTCTGGAAAAATTGCGCGCCTGAGCCGATCTTCTTCTCCATCTTTATTATTTCGGGCTCGAGCGGATCAGCCCCCGGATTCACGACCGCGCCTATGCAGAATTTCGGGCTCCCTTTCAGCGCATTACCCTTCATGTCCAGGCCTGATTCGAGCGTCTTCGCTATCTGGATCAATTGCACGCTGTCTATATCGAAGACCGGTTTCGCCTCGGGATGATCGCCCAGCGTAGGATAATCGCCCGTAAGAAGCAGGACGTTCTCGATACCGAGCACGCTCGCAGACAGGAGATCCGCCTGGAGCGCGAGGCGGTTCCTATCGCGGCACGTCATCTGGAATATCGGCGTCATCCCTCTTTCCACCAGGAGCCGGCATACCGCAAGCGATCCGACTCTCATCACGGAACTCTGAAGGTCCGTAACATTGATCGCGTCGACGCGGCTCTTGATAAGTCCCGCGTCTTCGAGCATCTCTTTTAAATCAATGCCCTTCGGCGGCCCTATCTCGCTCGTTACCAGGAACTTGCCGGCTTTAATCTTGTCGCAGAAAGTCATATATTCGTACCTGTTACACCGACCCGGTGGGATTTCAGTTTTACGGTAAATCCCACCGGGTCGGTGGTTTTTTTCGGTTCATGTGCCCCTAAATAATTCCACAACATTTCGCATGAGGATCGTCGTCGTGATCGGCCCGACGCCGCCCGGCACAGGCGTGATATAGGATGCCTTCTGCGAGGCCGCTTCGAATTCTACATCGCCTACTATTCTTTCGCCGACCTTATTTATCCCTACATCGACCACTATCGCGCCGTCCTTGACCCACTCGCCTTTGACGATCCCGGCCTTGCCGACCGCCACCACGAGCACTTCCGCCTTCTTCACGTGGTCGGAAAGTGCACCCCGTTCGCCGGTAGCAATATGACAAACTGTGGTCGTTGCGAATTTGTTGAGCAGCATGAGGGCGAGCGGCTTTCCAACTATCTCCGAGTGCCCCACTATCACGGCCTCTTTGCCGTACAGATTCGCCTTAGTAGACTCCAGAAGTTCCATTACAGCCATAGCTGTGCACGGCCCTATCCTGTATTGTCCCAAGAGGATTTTCCCAAGATTTTGCGGATGCATGCCCTCCGCGTCTTTCTCCGGATCGATCAGGTTTACCAATTTTTTAGCGTCGATTCCTTTAGGCACGGGAAGCTGTAGAATGACAGCCGTGATGCTCGCATCGTTGTTCAATTTTTTGATCAACTCTTCCGCCTCGGCCTGCGATATCGAATCGGGCGCGGACTTGAGTTCGTATTCGATCCCGAGCGATTCGGCCACTTTCTTTTGCGCCTTCACGTAAACGGCCGATGACGCATTCTCGCCGATCTCGAGCGCCAGAAGTTTCGGCGCCCTGCCGTGCTTTGTCTTCAATACCTCAACTTCGGCCCTGATCTTTGCCTTTAACTCTTCCGCTATCGGTTTACCCTCTAAAAGTTTCGCAGTCATTTTTGAATGATCTCCTCACACATCTCCAGTATCTCTTCTTTTAATTTTGGCATCGACTCTTCGAGAGGCGCAAGTACCTTATGGACCTCTCCGATAAAATCGATATCCTTGATATATTTCAGATTTATGTAGACGTTGAATTTCGCCGATAGAAAAGCGCCTTCCAGCAATATCGCCGCTATCGCCGTGTCGGTTATGAGGTTCTTATTACCGCATGCGGCCAGGTCCTTACAGGTCTTTAACGCCTCGGCCGTTATCCTGCATATCTCGAACGGCGGCGTAAGGGCCTCTTTATATAACCTGTCCCTTTCGGAAGGATCTTTATCCGTCCCCTTCAATCCGGCAGAAAGTTTTTCGTACGCCTCGGCATCCCTATCGACCAGCGCCTGGAGTTCCGCGCGATATTTTTCGCTGCGAGCCAGGATGCCGGCGGCTTGCGATTCGCTCGCTTTGTACTTCGGGTTACCGACCGTATAATTCGCGACCATCGACATGAGCCCGGCGCCGACCGCCGCAGACATGGCCGCCGCGCTCCCTCCACCCGGAGCAGGCTTTCTCGCCGCCAGGTCATCGAGATATTTATAAATAGGGTTATCTACATACATAATTTAGGATAGTCCGACTACTCTGCCTTTAGAATCGATATCGATCTTTTCACCGACCGGGCGCGACGGCAGGCTCGGCATCGTCCGCATCTCGCCGCACAGGGCATAGAGGAATCCGGCGCCTATTGACGGCCTTATATCTTTTATCGGAAGGATAAAATCCCTCGGCCTGCCTTTAAGGCAGGGGTCGTGCGATAAAGAAAGGTGCGTCTTGGCCATGCATATCGGAAGACCTCCGAAACCCAGTTTCTTATACAGCGCTATAGCGCTTTCCGCCTTTGGTTCATAGTGGACTCCCTTAGCACCGTAGACCTGTTTCGCTATTATCTCTATCTTCTCTTTAATGGGAAGGTCCAGTTTATATAAAAATTTAAACCTGCTATTGCCGGAGCTTGCCGCCGCCACCGACTTTGCCAGCGCGACGCCGCCTTTTGAACCGTGTCTCCATAGCTCACTCACAACACAGTCGAAGGCGCCGTGGGCAAGCGCCCTCTTCTTGATCAAGTCTATCTCTTTATCAGTATCGGTACTGAACCGGTTTATTGCTACTACGCACGGAACGCCGAATAGTCTTATATTCTCTATCTGTTTTTCGAGGTTTGAACAGCCGTCTTCTACCGTATGTAGATCCTCTTCTGTCAATCTTTTGTCCAAAGGCCTTCCCGCCACGACCTCGCAGCGTCCTGAGTGCATCTTAAGCGCCCTGACCGACGAGACCAATACCGCGGCATCCGGTTTAAGCCCGCTGCATCTGCACTTTATGTCGAAGAACTTCTCGAGGCCGCAGTCTGCCCCGAATCCTGATTCCGTCACGACGAAATCCGCGAGCCTTATCGCCATATCATCCGCGAGCACTGAGTTATTTCCGTGGGCGATGTTTGCAAACGGCCCGGCATGAACAAAACACGGGGTATTATCAAGGGTCTGCAATAGATTCGGCTTTATAGCGTCTTTCAGGAGGACCGTCATCGCTCCTGCGACCTTCAGGTCTTCGCAGGTAACCGGCGAGCTGTTCTTCGTTAAAGCCACGACGATCCTGGAGATCCTCTTGCGCAGGTCCTGCAAAGAATTTGTCAGGGCAAGGACCGCCATTATTTCGCTCGCGACCGCTATGTCGAATCCTGTGTCGCGCTCTACGCCGTTAGCCCCGCCGCCGAGCCCTATCCTCACGTTCCTAAGAGAGCGGTCGCTGACATCCAGGACCCTGCGCCAGAATATCCTGTCCAGATCTATGCCGAGCTTATTCTTCCTGAAAAGGTGGTTGTCTAAAAACGCCGCGCAGAGGTTGTGGGCTAAACTGACGGCATGCACATCGCCGGTGAGATGCAGGTTGAAATCTTCCATCGGGACTACCTGGGAATAACCGCCGCCTGCGGCACCTCCCTTTATCCCGAATACCGGCCCGAGGGACGGCTGTCTTATACAGCACGCCGTCTTTTTGCCGATCCTGTTCAGGGCCATCGAAAGGCCGATGGTCGTGACCGTCTTGCCTTCCCCGAGCGGGGTAGGCGTTATTGCCGTAACTACAATATACTTTCCCTTTTTGCGCCCCTTGATTTTATTTAATAGGTCTAATGATACCTTTGCCTTGTAATCGCCGTAATTCTCCAGATACTTTTTCGCTATGCCGAGCTTACGAGCTACTTCCGCTATCGGCTTCAATCTCGCCTTTTGGGCAATCTCTATGTCGCTCTTCATCGTCTATGTTACCTTATTCCATATTGATATGATAAGAAGGTAATATTGTAATATAAACGGCCGATCGGGTCAATGCAATTTTTCGGATTTTACTGTAAATGGCCATGCAATTATAGGCGGGTCCTGCCACCCCTCGCCTTTTGTGTTATTTTTACTGACTGTTCTCTTGCACGTACCACAATGCGGAAGCAGCGACCCCACACCGTATCCTTAGATTACACGTCTATAAACGACAAAAGGCTCGGGGTGTCACCCGCCTGTTACTACAGCCATTTACCAGCTACGAGATTTATCAACAACTTTTTATACACCGGTGCCAATTCTTACTAATTTCGATACCTTAGCACCGCCGCGGTAGCACCAGTCTAAGTAATGCTTCCGCGGCGGTGAAAACAATCTTTTATCAACGGTTCATGTAGCAGATGGCCTACATAAACCGTAAAAAACCACCGCCGAGGACGGATTACTTAGAGCTCGTCCGACCTCGGCGGTGCTACAGCGAAAAATTTCTACAAAGCTTCCCTGACTGGCCGGTAGCTGAAGCGGTGGATCGGGGATGGGCCGAACTTTTTCAAGGCCTTTTTGTGGAGGCGCGTGCCGTAACCCTTGTGGCGCGCAAAACCGTACTGCGGATACTCTTCGTCGTACTTCCTCATTATCGCATCCCGCGTGACTTTCGCGATGATCGAAGCCGCGGCAATAGAGATACTCTTCGAATCACCCTTTACGATACACTTGACCGGGCACTTAGTGACAAGCTTCATTCTTCCATCTACGATTACATAATCAGGAGGGATACTGAGGTTCTTTACGGCCATCTGCATGGCCTTGAGGGTCGCTCGATAGATATTAATCCGGTCGATCATCTTTTCGTCGATAATACCTACGCCGACGATCGACTTCTTGAGTATCTCTTTGTAGGCGCGCTCGCGTTTCTTCGCGGAAAGCTTCTTCGAATCGTTTATCTCGCACGAGAAGTCGAAGCTCTTACATATGACCGCGCCCGCGACGACAGGTCCTGCGAGGGGCCCTCGCCCCGCCTCATCGACGCCGGCTATCAGAGAATATCCGGAACTATTTAGCCTCTTCTCGTGCCGGGCCAGCCGCCTGGTCAGGCCCCGAATGCTCGATCTTCTCTTCAACTTTAGTCTCTTTCCCGACTTTCCGTTTCAGATAATAGAGCTTTGCGCGTCTGACGTCGCCCTTCTTCACGACCTTTACCTTATCGATAGAAGGCGAATGCAGCGGGAATACCATTTCGACGCCTTCGCCATAGGATACCTTCCTGACTGTGAATGTTTCGGTCAGGCCCGATCCCGCCCTGGCTATAACGATGCCTTCAAAAGTCTGAAGGCGCGTCTTGCCCTCTTCGACGATCTTCAGCAACACGTCGACCGTATCGCCGATATTAAATTGCGGTATGTCCTTCTTCAGAAATTTCGATTCGACCAGTTTTAACTGCTTTTCCATTCTATCTTCCTTTCCGTTTAATTAGATCAGGGCGGCGCTTCATTGTCCTCACCACAGCTTCAGACTTGCGCCACCCTTCTATCCTTTTATGGTCCCCCGAAAGAAGCACCTCGGGGACCTTCGTGCCATTGAATTCAGCCGGCCTCGTATATTGCGGATATTCGAGCATCCCGCCTTCGAACGATTCGAACTTCGTCGATTCCGCGTGGCCCAGGACGCCCGGGATCAGCCTGACTACCGAATCAATAAGCACCATCGCCGGTATCTCGCCGCACGTCAGTATGTAGTCTCCGATCGATATCTCGACGTCCGCAAGTTCCCGGACCCTTTCGTCTACTCCCTCGTAATGACCGCAGATGAGGATGAGCCGCTTCTCTTTCGCTAAATTTTTTACTAACTTCTGGTCGAGCTTTTTACCTTGAGGTGTCAGCAAAACAACTTTCGGATTTCGGATTTCGGATTTCGGATTTTTCCTCAGTTGTTCCAGAGCCTTATACACCGGCTCGATCTTCATCACCATCCCGGCGCCGCCGCCGAAAGGTTTGTCGTCGGCCGTACGATGAGCGTCACTCGTCCAGTCCCGCAGGTTGTGCACTCGTATCTCGGCCTTACCCTTACCTTGAGCGCGTTTCAGGATCGATTCGCTTAAGATCGCGTCGAACATCTTCGGAAAAAGCGTCAGTACGTCTATGACCATTGATTGTTACTTCTTTATTCCCTGCTTTTTTATTCCCTGTTTCTTCAGTAACGTATTCACGATGGCCGAAGGCGCTGCGCCTACGCTAAGCCAATACTCCGCGCGTTCCTTATTCACCTTTACCGTCGCGGGGTCCGTTTTCGGGTCGTAGTAACCGAGTATCTCTATGGCCCTCGAATCCCGCGCCTTGCGCTTATCCATAACGACGATACGGTGCACCGCCTTCTTTTGAGCCCCCGCCCTCTTCAGTCTGATCACTGCTGGCATTTGCTCTCCTCGCTTTCTCTCTTTTACTTATCTTTCTCTCTCCACACATTCGCCCCCAGCTTCAGGAGCTTCTCTTCTATGTTTTCGTAACCGCGGTCCAGGTGATATATCCTCTGAACATCAGTCCTGCCTTTAGCCACGAGCCCCGCCAATACGAGCGCAGCCGACGCCCTGAGGTCCGACGCCATGACCGGCGCGCCGCTCAAACTCTTGACGCCCTTAACGATGGCGCTCGGCCCCTCCAGGAGTATGTCGGCGCCCATCCTCGCAAGTTCGCTTATATGGATGAACCTCTCCGGATATATCTTCTCGGTTATCACGCTTATCCCTTCCGTGACCGACATGAGGCTCATGAACTGCGCCTGCATGTCCGTCGGGAAACCCGGATACGGAAGCGTCGTTATGTCGAGCGGCTTTAGTTTTCTCACATGGCGCGCACGCATAGCGCCGTTGGGGAGCTTCTTTATCTCGAGCCCCGCCTCTGTCAGCTTATCGATCAATGCCACCAGGTGGTCGGGCAAAACATTCTTTAAAGTTATGTCGCCTTTAGTTACCGCGGAGGCCAGTATATAGGTGCCGGCCTCGATCCTGTCGGGGATAACGGAATGTTCGGCCCCGTGAAGCTTCTTGACGCCTTCGATGACGAGCCTGTGCGTCGCCTCGCCCTTTATCTTCGCGCCCATCTTGATCAAAAATTGCGTGAGGTCGACCACTTCGGGCTCGCATGCCGCGTTTTCGATGACTGTCGTTCCTTTTGCAAGCGTCGCGGCCATCATCGTATTCGCGGTCGCGAGAACGCTCGATCCGAAATGTCCGCCCAGATATACGTTGCCGCCCTTAAGTTTCTTTCCGTCGGCTATTATGTAACCGCGCTCAACCTTAAGCTGGGCCCCGAGCGCCCTCATCCCTTTAAGATGCAGGTCTATCGGCCGCGGGCCTATGACGCAGCCGCCAGGGAACGAGACCTCCGCCTTCCTCTGTTTGGCGAGGAGCGGCCCGAGCACGCAAACCGATGCGCGCATCGTCGATACGAGCTCATACGGCGCGCTGTATTTTTTGTAACCGCGCGGCTCAACCGTTATCGCGGAGCCGTCCTGAGCCACCCTGACGCCGAAGTTCTTAAGTATCTTCAGCATCGTCGATATGTCCCGCAAGCTCGGTATATTCTTTATGACAGATCTCTCGTCGGAGAGCAGCGTCGCCGCCAGTATCGGCAGGCATGCGTTCTTGGCACCGCTGATATTTACAGTGCCTTCCAGCCTCCTGCCGCCTTCGATTACTAATTTATCCATTTAGCTATCACTACTCTGTCTATACCGTTAAAATCTTTATCTATCGCGAGCGCCTTAAAGCCGCCCGATTCAACCATCTCTTTAACCTCGTTCGCCTGTCCGAATCCGATCTCTAACAAAAGGTGTCCGCCCGGATTCAGATGCAGCGGCGCGCCCTCAATAATTTTTCTGTAAAAATCGAGCCCGTCCTCTCCGCCGTCCAGGGCCATGCGGGGCTCTTTCAGGACCTCCTTCTGGAGCGTATCGAACTCGAACTTTGCGATATACGGCGGATTCGATACTATAATATCGAACCTACCTTTGATATTACGAAAGAGATCGCTATCTACAAAATCTATTCTTCCCGACGCACCCAGGCGCCGGGCATTCGTTCGCGCCGCTTCGAGAGCTTTCAGCGAAATATCGGAAGCGATTATTCTACAGTCAATCGCGTCTTTTGTCAACGCCCCGGCCAAAGCGATTGCAATGCATCCCGAGCCCGTACAAAGATCGAGTATTTGTGCTCTTGTGCTCTTGCCTGCCCCGCCTGCTGCTTCGTGGGTGGGGTGCTCTTGTGACCCACGGATCAGTGCTATCGCAGTCTCTACGAGCAACTCTGTCTCAGGTCGCGGTATTAGCACATCTTCGTTAACAACAAAATCCAATCCACAAAAATTCGTATGGCCAATAACATATTGAATAGGCGTATATGGCTCTATGGTCCTCATGCTGCCGCCGCCTTTATCTTCAATCTCTTCTCCTCGGCCTTCAATGCGGTTATAAGCTCGTCGAGTTCGCCCTCAAGCACATCTCCCATATTATGCGCGGTAAAACCTATGCGGTGGTCCGTGATCCGCCGGTCCGGGAAATTATAAGTCCGTATCTTCTCGGACCTGTCGCCGGTGCCGACCTGGGCGCGCCTGTCCTGCGACATCTTCTTATCAAGTTCGGCGCGTTTCTGATCATAGAGCCTCGCCCTTAAAACACGAAGCGCCTTTGCCTTATTTTTAAGCTGCGATCGCTCGTCCTGGCACGTAACGACAAGCCTCGTCGGTAAATACGTAAGGCGCACCGCAGAGTCTGTCCTGTTGACACCCTGTCCGCCCGCGCCGCCTGAACGGAACACGTCTATCTTGAGATCTTCGGGCTTTATATCGATCTCGACTTCTTCGGCTTCCGGCAATACAGCGACTGTCGCGGCGGACGTGTGAATCCTGCCCGAGGCCTCGGTCTCAGGAACGCGCTGTACCCTGTGCGTGCCGCTCTCGAACTTCAATGCGCCGTAGACCCCCTTGCCGGAGATGGAGAATACGACTTCCTTGTATCCGCCCTTCTCCGTAGTGCTCGAATCGATGAGCTCGACCTTCCATCCTTTTTTTGCCGCGTACTTCGAATACATCCGCAAAAGATCGCCCGCGAACAGGCTCGCCTCGAGGCCGCCCGTGCCCGCGCGTATCTCCATGATGATGTCGCGCTCACCGCCCGACTCTTTTTCGAGGAGCAATTCCTCGATCCTTGATCCGGTATCCTTCAGGTCCCGCTCGAGCTTATGCTTCTCTTCCTCGGCAAGGACCAGAAAATCCTTGTCATGGGCGTGCGCTTTTTCGGCCTTCTCCAGCTCCTTCAGGTCCTTCGATATCCTCACGCAATCGTTGTGCGCATTGATTATAGGAGTAAGGCCGGCAAGCTCCTTGGCATATGACTGGTATTCGGCCGTATTCGCTATGACCTTGGGGTCGGAAAGAAGCCCGTGCAGCTTGTCGTAGCGTTTCCGCTTCTCTTCAATGACTTTCTCGAACATATTCAACCCTACCATGTCCGACCGCCCCGGTCGACCATGTCGACCGGGGCGGTCAACAAACGGTTACTTCTTCTCTTCCTTCGGCGGCTCCGCGGCTTTAGCCTCTTTCGCTTCTTTTGATTTCGATTTCACTTTGCCGGCGTAACGTTTCGCGAATTTCTCGACCCTGCCCGCCGCGTCGAGGAGCTTCTGCTTGCCGGTGAAGAACGGATGGCATTTCGAGCAGATATCGACGTGGATATTCTGTTTCGTCGAGCGCGTGTGGATGACCTCGCCGCATACGCATACGATCGTCGTCTCTTTGTATTCAGGATGGATCTTATCCTTCATTTTCCCACTCCTCCTTGTTTACTGGTTCATGCTCATCAAAAATTCGGCATTCGTCTTCGACTTCGCGAGCTTCTCTATCAGAAGCTGCATCGCCTCGTCCGTATTCAGGTCGTGCAATACTTTTCTCATCAGCCATATGCGCTTAAGCTCGTCGGGATGCACCAGGAGCTCTTCCTTGCGGGTATTCGACCGTTTGATGTCGATCGCCGGATATATGCGTTTCTGGAATAGGTTCCTGTCGAGCTGGAGCTCCATATTGCCCGTGCCTTTGAACTCTTCAAATATGACTTCGTCCATCCTCGAGCCGGTATCTACAAGTGCCGTCGCGATGATCGTGAGCGAGCCGCCTTCTTCTATATTACGCGCCGCGCCGAAGAACCTCTTCGGTTTCTGGAGCGCGTTCGAATCGACGCCGCCCGAGAGTATCTTGCCGGAGTGCGGCACGCATGAATTGTACGCGCGCGCGAGTCGCGTGATCGAGTCTAAAAGTATAACGACGTCCTTCTTCGACTCAACGAGCCGCTTCGCCTTCTCAAGCACTATCTCCGCCACCTGTATGTGGCGCTCTGACGGTTCATCGAAAGTGGAACTGATGACCTCGCCCTTAACCGAGCGCTGCATATCGGTAACTTCTTCGGGGCGCTCATCTATCAGGAGCACTATGAGCACCGCTTCCGGATAGTTTGTCGTAACTGCGTTCGCGAACTTCTGCAGCAGCACCGTCTTTCCGCTGTATGGCGGGGCGACGATCAGTCCGCGCTGTCCTTTTCCGACGGGCGTAAGCAGGTCCCACACCCGCATCGAGATCTCGTCATGCTTCGTCTCGAGGAGGAACCTCTCGTCCGGATAGAGCGGCGTCAGGTTGTCGAATAACGTCTTGTCTTTGGTCTCTTCGGGATTGCCGAAGTTGACCGCCTCGACTTTAAGTAGCGCGAAATATCTTTCGCCCTCTTTAGGCGGACGGATCTGGCCGCTCACGGTATCGCCGGTCCTTAAGCTAAAACGCCTTATCTGCGAAGGCGAGACATAGATGTCGTCGGGGCCGGGGAGATAGTTATAGTCCGGGCTTCTCAGGAATCCGAATCCGTCGGGCAATATCTCGAGCACGCCTTCCCCGAAGATGAGCCCCTCCTTCTCGGTCTTGGCCTGCAGGATCTTGAATATCAGGTCCTGTTTTTTCAACCCCGATATGCCGTTCACGTTGAGCTCTTTCGCCAGCTTCGTCAACTCTGAGATGCTCATCCCTTTAAGTTCGGCTATCTCCATGACATTTCCTCCCATAACTTTCTTACCTGCTTTCTCGTCTCCAGCTTCGCTTGGCTGTTCTCGATCACGTAATCCGCCATTGCCATTTTCCTCCTTAACGGGATCTGGCTGGCTATCCTTCTCAACACTTCTCCCTTTTTCAGGCAAAACTTTTTTTCGCATCTCTCCACCTGTTTTGTTTTTGAACATTTGACAACGACCAGTTTATCCACGAGCCCCGCGAGGTCCGCTTCGACGAGGAGCGGCGCGTCTATCACCAGCACCCCGGCGTCGCTCCTTGCCCTGCGCACCTCACCCTTTATATATTTAATCACTTGCGGATGCACTATTCCATTAAGCCTCTTCAATAATGCCTTATCCGCAAATACTATCTTCCCGAGTTTTTTTCTGTCCACTTCATTCCGGCCGTCCAGGATATCTTCACCGAAAAGAGCCACTATCCTGCCGTAAGCCCCGGTGCCCTTCTTTATAGCTTTGTGGGCCGCTTTATCGGCATCGATCACCTTCGCGCCGAGTGATTCAAATATCGACGCCACGAACGTCTTGCCGCTCCCGAAACTTCCGGTCAGCCCTATTACTGTCATATGTGTCTTGCGGTAGGGGAGGTTTAAACCTCCCCTACTACTATTCCTTGGTTATTTGCTCGTACAGCTTGACGTATTCTTTCGCTGAGGCTTCCCATGAAAAATCGAGGGCCATGACCTTCCTGACCAGACTTGCCCAGGCGTCTCTATTATTGTAAAGGGCGAGCGCCCTCTTTATCGCGAGACTCAAGTTTTCCGATCTGTATTCTACAAAAGTGAACCCGCTGCCGCACTTAGTCTCCGGATCGTAATCCACGACACTGTCCTTCAGGCCGCCCGTCTCCCGCACCACCGGAATCGTGCCGTACCTGAAGCTTATCATCTGCCCAAGGCCGCACGGCTCGTATCTCGACGGGATGAGGAATATGTCGCTCGCGGCATATATCTTCTGCGCGAGTCCGACATCGAACCTGAGGTTCACCGACGCGTTCTTCTTATGCGTCTTCGCCATCTTCTCGAAAAGTATGTGGTATTTATTGTCCCCGGTACCTAAAAGGACGAATTGCAGTTTGAGATTCAACAGCCCTTCTATTATCTTCGCGAGAATGTCGAGCCCTTTCTGGTCCGCCAGCCGCGATATCATTCCTATCATCGGGATCGCAGGATCGACCTTCAACCCCAGCTCCTGCTGCAGCTTCTCCTTATTGATAACTTTGTCACCTGCGGTATCGATGGAATATTTTTTGAATATTCTGGTATCGGCCGCAGGATCCCAGGCATTGTGGTCGAGCCCGTTCAGGATACCGTAGAGGTCCTTCTCCCTTACCTTTAGCACGCCTTCAAGGCCGCAGCCATATTCTTTGGTCAATATCTCTTTGGCGTACGTCGGGCTTACGGTGCTGATCGCATCCGAGTAGACGAGGCCTGCCTTCATCAGGTTTACTTTACCGTAGAACTCGAAGTAGTCGATGCTGAACAGGACCCAGTCCAGCCCTATATTCTTGTATTCATCCGTCGGGAATATGCCCTGATACGCCATGTTATGTATAGTGAATAACACTTTTGTATCGGCAAAGAACGGGTCGTATTTGTATATCGTATTAAGATAGACGGGGACCAATGCCGTCTGCCAATCATTGCAATTTATAATATCAGGTTTGAAATCTTCTCTCTTACAGCGCTCGAGTATCTCTCTCGAGAAATACGCGAACCTTTCGAGGTTATCGTGATAATCGCCGTATTTGTCGCCGTAAAGCTCTTTCCTGTTATAGTAGTCGTCGTTTCCGACGAAGTAGACCTTTATGTCCTTGCCTATACGAGCCTCCTCACCCTTCACCTTCATCGACGCGTATTTCGGCATGATGACGCGCACGTCCACGCCCATCTCTTCGAGTGCAATCGGCAGGCTACCCGCCACGTCGGCGAGTCCGCCCGTCTTAGCGAAAGGCACCACTTCGCTTGCCGCAAATAGAACCTTCAACCGTTCCATAGCTCTCCTTGTGATAATTTCGAAATACGAATATCGAAATTCGAAACAATATCGAAATCATAATTTTCAAAATTCAAAACATTTAGGTTTTGAATATTTGGATTTGAAGAATTTGAATTTGTTTCGGATTTCGAATTTAGAATTTCGGATTTAGCCATTGTACTCGTCCATCTCCAACCAGTTCTTCCCGACCTCTATATGCGCTTCCACCGGGATTTTGAGCTTTATCACGTCCTCCATCCCGACCTTAACTATTTTGTACGCTTTTTCCAACTCTTTCTTCGGCACGTCGAAGACGAGCTCATCGTGCACCTGGAGCGTCATCTTCGCCTCCATGCCGCCTGAGACAAGCTTCTCGTTTATCGCGATCATAGCTACTTTTATGACGTCCGCGGCCGAGCCCTGGATCGGCGCGTTTATCGCCGTCCTCTCGGCAAACTGCCTTATCTGGACGTTCTGATTATTTATCTCCGGGATGTAGCGCCGGCGCCCGAGGATAGTGGTGACGAAACCTTTTTCTCTCGCCTCCTCGACCAGGCTTTCCAGGTATTTCCTTACGTCCGGATACCTTTCAAAATACGAATCGATAAATTCCTTCGCCTTATTTACCTCTATCCCCAAGCTCTGCGACAGCCCGTACGGGCTCATGCCATAGACGATGCCGAAGTTGACCGTCTTGGCCATGCCGCGCATCTCGGGTGTCACGTCCTTCTCTTTGACGCCGAATACGAGCGCCGCGGTGAACGCGTGTATATCGAGCCCTTCCCTGAACGCCTTCGCAAGCTGTTTGTCGCCCGACAAGTGAGCGAGTATCCTCAGCTCTATCTGCGAATAATCGGCCGAGAGCAGCACGCTGTCCCTGGACGACGCTATGAACGCCTTCCTGATCTTCCTTCCCTCTTCTGTCTTCACCGGTATATTCTGCAGGTTCGGTTCGCTCGACGAAAGGCGCCCCGTAGCGGTAACGGTTTGATTGAACGAAGTGTGCACGCGCCCCGTCTTCGGATTGATGAGCTCCGGCAAAGAGTCGATATATGTAGATTTAAGTTTCGCGAGCTCTCTATATTCGAGAAGTTTTTTGGGGAGTTTATGCTCCGAGGCCAATTTTACCAGCACCTCTTCGTTGGTCGAGATCCCGGTCTTGGTCCTCTTCACAACGGGAAGTTTCAGCTTTTCAAACAGGATCTTCGATAACTGCTTCGGCGAATTTATGTTGAACTCTTCTCCGGCGATATCGTATATGTCCTTCGTGAGCTTATCGAGCTTGTGTTCCATCTCTTTCGAGAGCTTCGCGAGATATTCCTTATCGATACCTACGCCGTTTATCTCCATGATAGCGAGAACCTCTATGAGCGGTATCTCGACGTCATAAAAAAGCTGCCCTAAGCCCTTATCCTCTATCTCTTTTTCGAGTATATTCTTAAGCCGGAACGTCACGTCGGAGTCCTCACAACAGTAGTCGGAGACTTTCTCCACGTCGACCTTGTCCATCGTGACGGCATTCTTACCCTTGCCCAAAAGCTCCTCGATCGGCGTCGTCATCTTGTGGCTTAAGTATTCGAGCGATATATCCTCGAGGTTATGGTTCAATTTCGACGGGTTCAGGACGTAAGATGCGACCATCGTGTCGAAACTTATGCCCTGAAGCCTGATATCCTGATTGGCGAGCACTATGTACTCGTACTTTATGTTCTGGCCTATCTTCTTTATCTTCTTGTCCTCGAATACCGGTTTCAATTCCCCGAGGACCTTATCGATCGTAAAATATTGGCTTGCCCCGCACCCGAACGAAGTGAGTGGTGCGGGGTTCATTGGCACATAACACGCATGGCCCGTCTTCCATGAGAACGATACGCCCACGGGCACTGCCAGCATCGGGTCCTCGCTCGTCGTCTCGAAGTCGAACGCGAACTCTTTTAAGCCCCTCAATTCCCTGACCAGCTTCTCAAAATCTTTTTCATTATCGATCAGTTCGTAGGTCGATTTCAGCGTCCCCTTCGGCGTCACGTCCTTCATTAACGATTTGAATTCGAACTCCTTGAAGAGTTCGAAGAGCTTCGGCTCATTCCGTTCTTTTAATTCGAGCTCCTTGAAATCTATCTTGATCGGCACGTTCTCGTCCAGCACCGCAAGGTCCCTCGAAAGATACGCCATCTCTTTATTCTCTTTAAGCATCCTCTTCTTCGCCTCGCCCTTAACCTTATCGAGGTCTTTATACAATCCGTCAAGAGATCCGAACTCGGCTATCAGCTCCACCGCCGTCTTCTCTCCGATGCCTTTCACGCCGGGTATGTTGTCGATCGCGTCCCCCATCAGGCTCATTATATCTATCATCTTCTTCGGCTCGACGCCGTACTCTTCCTTTACCTTCGCGGCATCGTATATCAAACCTTCCTTGTGCGGCGAATATACTTTTATATGGGAATCGACAAGCTGGAGCGCGTCTTTATCGCCCGTGACTATGAAGGTCTCTATATCGCGCTCTTCGGCGCGTCTGGCGAGCGTGGCCAGGACGTCGTCCGCTTCATATCCCTGCACCTCGAATATCGGTATATTATATGCCGCGACCACCGACTTTATCAGCGGCATCTGGCCCGCCAGCTCATCGGGCATGGGTTTGCGCTGGACCTTATAGTCTTCGTATTTTTCGTGCCTGAATGTAGGACCCTTGAGGTCGAACGCTATGGCGATCATGTCCGGCTTCTTCTCTTTGACGATCTTATTGAGCATCGTCACGAAGCCGTATATGGCATTGGTGGGCTGCCCCTTGGAATTGGTGAGCGCCCTTATGGCATAAAAGGCCCGGTAACAGAAAGAGTTGCCGTCGATCAGAAACAGTTTTCTTTTGGACATTAATAAGGCATGCCTTATGAGGTCAGAATATAGAAGGAACTATTTAACATCTCTATTTTGGGATTTAATATCTTCCGAATTGACCTTTAAAAGAAAGGAAATGCAACCTGCAACAAGCACTTTCGCTTTTCTTAATTCATTATCAAGTATACGGATATATGGGATTTTGTCAAGGGAAAAGTAGCTTCTAATAGCTGCCAGCTTTCAGCTATCAGTGATCAGCTACTGAAGGCTTTTCTGGCTTCATGTTCTCCGACAAATAATTCCCAGTCAAGTCGTCAATCGCTTGAGTCAATTCCTGGATCCGCAGCTCCCTCTCGAACCGCGCCTTCATATCCCTGGGCGGGGACGCCAGTAGCTCAAACTGCAGCCTTTTGCGTTCATAGTAGACGCGCCGCAGGTCATCGAGGATATCGTTCCTTAGCTGAGTATTGAGGCGCGAGCGGACATCAATATTGGTCTGGTCGTCCGACCAGATGAGACCGCCCAGGTCCCAGGATACGGTTGCATCCCAGTCCACGCTATCTTTGCCGGGCATTAATACGTCATCGCCGGCCTTTGTGGTCGATCCACCCTCCCAGTGCCAAAGGTCGGTAGTATTCCTATCCATGCCGAAGGAAATTTTCGGCACCAGCGCCTTCACTTTCGAATCCCTCTGCCAGTCCTTTATCTTGTCGGGGCTCACATCGCAGAACTTGAGCGCGGCCTGCTGAAGCTCTTTTATCGTAGGTTCGTTATCAAAAATGATCTTGAACGATTTAATGTTCTTCTCGATATCCACATATTGATCGGCTGCATACCGGCCCGCATCCAGTTTATAGAGCCCGTCTTTCGTCAATGCCCACAGCGATTTTTCATCGTCTCCGTGGAACAGTAAGCTCGTAACGCCGGAAGACCGGTCCATTCCTTTATATAGCTCACACCACCGGTTCTTTTCATCATTTAATTCAAAAGCGCCTTTTGTCGTAGCGCAGAATAATTTATCGGATCTTCTCGACGGCAGAATATAATTAACAGTTCCTGCGAGACCGCTTCCGGCAAAGGCATTCCAGCTCTTACCGCCATCGTCTGAATAGATTATCCGCTTATTGACACCGAGATAGGCCCTCGGGCCTTTGATCATTACGCAGTTGATCGCGGCTCCTGCCTCTTCCTCATTTTCGGTTGGACCGGCTGCTTCAGCATCCGGCGGAGCTTCGCCTGTAGCCGCGCCGCTGTGAACGTAGATCCGCTCCCACGCAGGCGCGCCGCCTTGCATTCTGGCATATAAACCATCGTCACCGGCCGCATACATGATATCTTTATTCAGCGCGGCGCACCGGACCGCTTTATTCCTGATATTCGCGCTTATGTCGCTCCAGCTCGAACCGGAATTTTCGCTCAAATAAACACCTTTCATCGTGCATATTATGAGGCGTTTGGGATTGTATCCGGAAGCTTCTATGGAGAGGATGTTGTTCTTTTCCGGTATTATAGTCCTGAATACATTCTGCCATTTCCTGCCGCCGTCTTCCGACCGGAACAGGCCGCGGCGCGTCCCCACGAAGACGGATCTACCTTTGACGCAAAGCGAATTTATCTCGTTCTCGCCGGGCGGGAGCGCGAATACCTCTTCCCATCTCTCGTTCTGGAATATGTCGGCTGTCCTGTAAAGTTCACCGCGGGTGGCGAGATAGGCGAGGCTTCCGTCAATGACCATGGCGCGTGTATCGACATTGCGGATATTGCCGTCCTTACCGATGGAGATCTGCTGCGCGAGCGCGGCCGATGCTGCCATCAGCATCACTGCCGTAATAGCGGTAGTCCTGATATTCATATAACCCTCCCGATTTGTTGGAGGGCCATGCTACCATCTATTTCGCTTTTTGTCAAATCTTTTTTGATTATTTATCAATAGCAAAATTGGGGGCAGATCCCCTTCCCGGGATGTGCCCCCAATCTAAACGTCACTGTTTTCTAGCTAAATCGTCCTATGACCCATCGTCCCACTATGTGGCTCACGGCTATCACGGCTGCAGCTATAATTATATGTTCGAGCATGGCCTTGACGGGATTACGCCCTTCCTTTTTCGCTATGGAATAGCTCAATACGCCGAGAAGAGAAAGCCCCCAGATAAGCGATGAAAAGATCGCCCAATCCATTGGCAATAGATATACGAGCACTATAAAGGTAAGCGACATAAAAAAACGCGCGAG
>Ga0315293_10000494_pt1 | contig 36547 bp, 53 predicted proteins | sample YL17G13_20_MG_FD_203071 | JGI IMG/M metagenome (GOLD analysis project Ga0315293, IMG submission 203071) | Sediment microbial communities from Yellowstone Lake, YNP, Wyoming, USA - YL17G13_20 | ecosystem: Environmental > Aquatic > Freshwater > Lake > Sediment | place: USA: Wyoming | collected... | reverse complement strand
CGCCGACTTGGTATAACGGCGTGGTGGTTCCGGCTTTCGACGCGCAGATGTTGCGCCCGGTGGTCACCCCAGAAGTGCCAGTAGGAATGGCACTCAACGGCACAGTAGCATTCGCTCCGCAAGTCTGTGCGGCGCTGGCTGCCCCGTACTGCGTCTCGCCGTTGCTTGTAACAAAGGTCGTCACAAACGAGTGCGCCCCTGCCGTACATGAACCGCCAGCGGTAGGAGCATTCGAGGTTGGCGCTCCCGGCGTGGCCTCGCTGACGAACTTCAGGTGGCCGTAGTCGATACGAGAATTGCCGTTGTAGACATGATGTTTCTCGGCTGGTGCCGCCGTCCCGATGCCGACGTTGCCGCGCAACAGGGTCTCCGTAATACTACTCGGCCCCAAGACCGCCTGATTGGCTTTTGTAGGGTTGGCATCTACGCCGATGGCAATAGAGTTGCTGGTGTCCGTGGAATTGTTCAGTGTGCCCGTAAACGCCGCAGCGGGAAACGCGATTCCGCTTAGCGTGAGTACATCTGCCGAGGTGACGGTGAACTGATAAATCGTATTGTGGACCAAGCCCACAGGTGCTGTACCGCCAGTCAATAAGTACCGCACGTTCACTCTGCCGCCCGGAGTGCCGAAACCGTGTGCGACATAGGTAATTGTATCTGCCGCTGTGATGCTGGCTTCGGTAATGTTCTTGAGGCTTGCTGCGTCGTCGGGGAAATAGATGGAACTTCGGTAGCCGATTCTAGTAATGTTAGGCCAGTTGTTGTATTGGCCTGCATTGACGCCCATGCTTGTCTGGTAGGCTCCGGTGTTGAATTGGCCTGCATTGACGCCCGTAACTGTTTGGTAGGTTCCGGTGTTGGCGTACCCTGCGCTGGCGCCCGTGGCTGTCTGCTGGGCTCCGGTGTTGGAGACGCCTGCGCCGTAGCCCGTAGCTGTCTGGGAGGCTCCGGTGTTGTAGTAGCCTGCGTTGGCGCCCGTAGTTGTCTGGGAGGCTCCGGTGTTGGAGTTGCCTGCGCTGGCGCCCGTAGCTGTCTGATTGGTTCCGCTGTTGGACTGGCCTGCGTTGAGGCCCGCAGCTGTCTGGTTGGCTCCGGTGTTAGACCGGCCTGCGTTGAGGCCCGTAGCTGTCTGGTTGGCTCCGCTGTTGTAGTAGCCTGCGTAGTTGCCCGTAACTGTCTGACTGGCTCCGCTGTTGCCGTAGCCTGCGCCCTCGCCCGTGGCTGTCTGGTAGGCTCCGCTGTTGGAGACGCCTGCGTTGACGCCCCAGGCCGAAGACCCCGCCGTGGTCAAAGAACCACCCGGCAGACCCATCACCGTAATATCCACACGGCCAGTCTGCGTAGCGTGCGTAGCATTCGGGAAACTGGCCTGAAACCTCCCCGCCTCCTCGATATTCCCGCTGGCGTCTTCGGCGTACAGAACAAGGCCAGTGCCGATGCCGTTACCGGCAGTGCCGGTGGTACTCCGCGTCAATTTCAAAACGTCGAGGATGGTATTCGTCGTTGCCGAGTCAATGGTGCCAGCAAAAGGCGCGGTTGCGTCCGCTGCCTGTCCAGCACCAAGACGCGCAAACTGCGGTGTCGAAGTCGTGGCAATATCCTGCGGAGTCGAAAGTGTAATAGTTCCTGCGCCAGGCGTCGAAGTAATTTGATTCGTTGTGCCGGCTACACTTCCAAGAACAGGAACGTCTCCAGTTTTGCCAATAAGTATTTGCCCATCTGTCGGCGCAGCCGTTGTAACAGCTTGCTTTAAAGCGTTCGAGTAAACAAAGGCTTTCGCTGTCCAAGAAGCGAAAAGGGGAGGATCAGTCAATGGAAGATTGATGTACCCCGAATACGACGCAGTCACAGAGCCAGTTCCCGTAACTGGCGTCGAGAACGTGATCCTTACATAGTTCGCAGAAGCTCCAAAGATAACCGAAGTCCCATTACTTGTACAAGTCTGCGCGGTGACTAAGTCAGTCCATCCACTGGTGCCTGTTGCGCTTTGCTCAACGACTACTTCGCACTTGGAAACAGTCCCCGACTTATTCCAAGCGAGCTTGTGGTAAGCTACGCTTGTACCGATTTGCTTTTGAGCACTCGAAGAGGCCGCGCCGGTGGCGGTGCCAACATAGGAGAAATACATCGCGTAGTCATCGGCGAACGTTGGAAAAGCCAAAAGAAAAACGACGAACAGAAGTCTCTTAAACATTTCTCACCATCCTGGCACTCCCGCCTCTTCCGCCCCCGGTGTTGGCGTAGTTGGTACAGACGTAGTTGGAGAACCGCCCGGCCAAATCGTTTTGTAAATGTCCAAGCCCGCTTGCGCGACACTTCCAGCTCCAGCCAGAACCGCGCCGGTAGCCCCTATTGCACTTGTCTTACCAAGGTACGGAGGAAACGTGGTAGCAAGCCCATAAATTAGATTGAGAAGTGGTCCGTACTCCGGCTGTGTCCTTATGAACTCTGCAAGAGTTCGATTAATCGCTGCTTGATCCATCCCCTGGAAAAGTTCGCCAAGCTTCTGGGCTGCTGGGTACAAAAGATTCAGTGCTTGCACCTGACGACCCCGCGCGGATTCGAGTGCCTTTGTTTCCATTCCCCCAAACATCGCCGCTTTTTCTCTCGCAGCCTGCAAATTGTAGTCGGTCATGGCTTGGCCATAAGGCGAACTAGCCATGCCACCGCCTGCGGCGAATCCTTCTGCGACATTGGCTTCGCCCATTCGGTACTGGCGCTCCATCGCACTTTGCATCTTCGCCCACTGAGCCGTTTGGCTCACAGGCATACCAGTCTTGACCATCTCCCCAAGCGTCCCACCCCCTGTACCAGCCATAGCGCCTTGGAATTGCTGCAGAAGGTCCGCAAGCAATGGAGTCATTCCAGCGGAAAGCTGTCCTGGATCCGTTACACCTCCGGTACTTGGCAACGCCGCCGTACCACCGTAAGGCGTCGCGCCCTTACCGATTTGGCTGCTAAGGTAAGCAAGCAATTGATTGGTAAAATCAGGCGAAATAGGGCCACCCGCCACATACTGTCCGGTATTCTTTACGTCGTAAGTCTGTGGTTGTACACTTGGAGTTGTTAAAGCAAATCCAGACGAACCCTGACCAGCCGAAGGCGTAAACGTACCAAGACCACCCAATGGGAAGCTAAAGCCATCTCCGCCTCCATAGCCTCCGTAAGGATCTCCACCGCCATACGGATCCGAACCCGCCATAAGATTGGAAGTCGTCAAAGGAAACGCCGGCGCTGCCGGAGAACCACCCGCGACAGCCATAGTACCTCCTACTTCAGGTAGATGAAAAGTTGTCCGCTGTCAAGCGTCGGAACGATAAGTCCGTCGATCCACCCAGGCGATACACGTATTGCAGACAAGTCCGCTTTTCCATTGCTGGAAAAAACAGGAGCACCCGCGGAGTTTTGGACTTCGACCGTATGTGCGTCGGCGGTGTAATTCGCCCAGACAAGCTCTTTAATGTTCATACGCCCGTTGAAAAGAACAGACGCTCCTGGAGTATCAATGTATATCGGCCTAGTCCCAATTGTGTTTGCCATAAGTGTCAACCTACTTTACACTTCCGTTTTTTTGTAAAGACTTAACCAAGCCAAGCTTGTTCATATCTCCATAGAACAATGGACACAAATCGGTTCGGTAGAATTTCCTCCGAAGCCTCAACTGCGAAGCAACCTGCAACGCAGCGGCTCCCGCCTCAGGCGGTGTTTTGCCATAGCCGCAGGCTACGCCTACGATTCCGTGTCCTCCGGAAGTAACATACTTTCCGTCTTGCGAGAGCATTACTTCGTAAGGAGCAAAGTGGGCCAAATCCACGTCTTGCAGCGAAAGACCAGCCTCGGCTTTGTACTCTTCATAAGGCCATGGAAGTACAGTAATCCTTATGCCAAAGGCGTAGCCACTTCGCAGATTCATTTCACGAATACTACCATATGCTAAATCATGGAAAAACTGACCCAAGTCACCTTGGAACAACTCCGTGAACAAAGTCGGAGCGGCATCGTAACCGAATCTCGGCGTAAATTCCAGACCATAAATACCGTCGTCCTCGGTGATTAAGGCATTCAAATCCAACGGACCTACGTAACCACCTTCGGCTAATATTTCAGCGTAGTCATCAAGGTAGTCACATTCGTCCGTCTTTGCCCACACAACGTTCCCCGCGCAGCCCATTGACGGACCAAGTTCGTTATTAGCAAGGTGCTTACGCTCAAGTGTATGGTTCAAAGGTCTAATGAACTTCGTTCCGTTGAACCAACCTTCTAACGAAATCGCCACACCTTCTATAAACTCTTGTAACTCGAAATTCGGCTCGCCACGCGAAGCGTCCTCAAACTTTTCGAGTTCCTCAATAAGGTCTTCAAGTCCTTTGGATATATAGCTTGGAAAGGTCCCACTCAAATTACCTGTAGGCTTCAGAGCGAAACGCTTATTGGAATGCTTTGTAGCAAAAGCTACCGCTTCCTCAAACGACTCGAATGTCCAGCTTCGTGGAACGCGAAGGCCGGCTTTGTCCATTAGCCTACGCGAAAAAGCACGGTCGTTTTCAAGCCTATCGGCTATTAAGGCTCCGCCCACCACTTTGTAGCCCGCTTGCTTTAGCATTGTACAAAACGGACCGAAACCTACGGTATCCGCGATAGTAATAGTCCTTTCAGGAATACTACGCAAATCCGAAACTTGATCCATCAGACCAAGCCCAACTTCTTGGCACTTATCGTCCCGAACCCACATAGCAACATCGTTGCCTTCGGCTTTCAGCCGAATTGCTATCGAGAGGCTGTCGCCGGATTCGCTAAGAATTAAGAAGTGCATTTACTTTACCACGAATGGATCGCACTCACCACCGTGCTCCACGACTGTCCAAACAGGATCGCCCTTACACATTTCACACACCCAGTTCGACCACCAGATGGCATGTAGCATTTCATGGTCGATCACTTCAGCCAACCCGGTCGGTGCGTAGATCACCGGCGGAATCTTCGTGCTGCCGAAGTAACCGTGAACGCACGGGCGGCCATTCACAAAGGATTGCGGATACCACTGACGCATCCCAGCTATTTCGGCAGGAGCCATCACGCCATCCGCAAAAAAGGCGGCGCCGCTGCTGCGCAGGCAGTCATTCGGCATCGTTACAACGATGAACATGCCCTCCAGTTTCGCGGTCGGTCGAAGTTTTTGCGTGTCAGAGAACGACGTTCCGATGTACTTCTTAACGTCGTCCAGGCTGAAATTGCCCGTCACGTAAAAGACCGCCGTGCCGATCCACGCTTGCCGAACGTCGGGATAGTCCGCCAAGATGTAGGACGGTATCGGCGGCTCCACCACGGCACCCGTTCCGGGATCAACTACGGGTGGCAACGGCGGCACTGGCGGAACCACTGGCGGATTACCTCCGCAGCCCGCTAGGGCCAGGAAAACCGCGAGAATGAGTGCAAGTCTCATGTCAGAAACTGGTTGTAGTTCGCCGGTACGGAGTAAGCATCAATCCGACAACAAAGATTCTGGTATGTTTTCAATGTTAAATGCCCAGGGAGGAAGAATCCTACCCTTACAGCCCCACTCAACACCGTTGCACTACCCATAGTCATCGTCTTATGCCAGAACGGTGCCGTTCCCATGTAGACTTCAATGCCGCCTGCCGGGATGCCGCCAATTGTCGCGCCGCTGGAGTTGAACAGAATGCGGAACGACTTCCAATACGGATTCATATGCCCTGAAGTTGCCCCCCATCCAGATTGCTGCGCAAACGAAACATTGGCAACGAACTTGTATAGGTTCGCGGCTCCGGTGTAATACTGGAGCGCGTAGAAATCGGTCGTCTCCGAACCGGGTTTCGCAATCACAATGCCCTGAGCAACTGCCGCAGCAGTCAGCGAGGCGTAGTCCATTGCAATTAAAAGAAGCTCCCCTGTTGCCGGTGATAAAGAAACGTTCGACAACAGCATGAATCGGGCCACTGCTGCACTAGCTGCCGGATTGAAGAACGCTAGGTTCGGAACGCACGTACCGCTGGAAGCAGTGGTATCCGAATCCGCCGTGTTGATTGCTGTCACGTTTCCAATGACGAAAGCACCACCGGACGCGAACAGCGTAAAATCATTTATCGTTGCACGATCCCAACCCCACAGCTTTGTACCAACACCGCCGCCCCCAGCAGGACCCGGTGGTCCAACCGGTCCTTGCGGCCCAACACCAGGAGACGCCACAACCTGTATACCAGTCCTACGTACCTGCTCACCAGAATCGCTTATTTGATTTACAGCGATGGCGATAGTTTGGTACAACTCGTACAAAGCACGATTCACCTCTGGATCGCGTACCGCGAGGAACGACGGTTGGTAAGGAAGTCTTTCCATTACTACGTACCTTCCCGCACTTCACCGCGAGGTTCAACACGGAAAAGTTCTTCCGTAAACGAAAGCGGCCCGCCCAACGCAGCTCTATTAAGAGTAAACTCTATAATTTCTTCGTTGATTGCCAAATTCGTCTGCGTCCATTTAACAAGTTTGTCTGCGCCTCCGGTCCCGATTGTGACTGAAATCGGCCCAATCGTCTCCCTCTTCGATTTTGCCGTAAGGCTAAATGCCGCCACTCCCAAATCTTCGTATTTAATCGTTGCATACGGAACGTGTTTCTCGGAACCGGAAAGTTGGAAGTCATGGGTTCTTACGAAGTACGCTGCTTCTTCGCAATCCAAATTAGTCGGATTAGCTTTAAGCACCGTGCTACCAAAGGTAAACAACCCCAACGGCGTAGCCGACACGGGATAAGCCGATGCAACAGCCAGTAAACCACCAAGAACAGAGAATTCACTCCATTCATCTATGCCATAGGCCATTTCAGTAATCGAAACCGGCCCCGCACCGGCGCCCACATCGAGGGTTATCACAGCATATTCGCCCTCAACATGAAACGTAGCTACTCCTTCTTTAAGAAGATTATCCGCACCGACTGTTCCTATTACGATTTCCTGGTACCCGACGTAACTACCAGCGACAGTTGTAACTGCTACAGTAGATTGACCAAGGTCTTCATATTTCAACCTAAACTGGAAAGGAGACTTATCAACGAACGGCCCACCGAAATTTGTGGTTTGCGTTAGTGAAACGGCTGCTTCACAAGCTAAGTTGGTTGGCTCAGTCTTCTGAGTAGAACTACCAAAAGCAAACAAGCATTGCGGACCACCTGTTACAGAGTAGGCCGTCACTACAGCCGGCAAGCTACCAAGAACGGAAAGTTCCTTTCCTTCATCTATTCTATAAGCTATTTCAGTGATTGAAACCGGCCCGGCGTTAGCGCCCACACCAAGCGTTACTTCAGCATACTCACCTTCTTCATAAGATGTGAATAACGCCTCTTTAATAGAATTATCCGCACCGACGGTTCCTATTGCAGTTTCAACATAACCAGTAAAACCTCCAGCGACAACAGTAGCACTTACAATAGATTGGCCAAGGTCTTCGTATTTCAGGCTGAGTTGTGTAAAAGCCTTATCAACGAACGGACCACCAAGGTTCGTAGTCTGTTTCAGTGAAGCCGTTTCTTCACAAGCGAGGTCAGTTGTACTAGCTGATTTCAGTGTAATACCAAAGCTAAGAAGCGCCTTAACCGTTCCGGTTATAGGATAAGCCGAAGTTAAAGCAAGTCCCATATACGCAACAACGTACAACTCCGAGCCTATTGGATCATCACTTAGAACTTCGAGGAAATCACCAAGAGTCTGAACACCAGTCGCCCTTGATATAAGCGTTAAGACTAAAAGAAGAGAAGTTCCAGGATACAAAATAGCAGGAAAAATTGGAATCGGAGGCAAAAGCTTAAGTGGAGGCAAAACATTAACTGTATAAATAGTCAATGGTAAATTACCGGAATTTATCAACATTAAATGGAGTTCGTTAGACTCCTGATCCAAAATGATACCATCCGTAAAATCCTGACCATCGACCCAATTAAACGACCACGAACTAGGCGACATTGATAATCTTGGAGACCCAACTGGTTGTGCCCAACTAGACAAAGCTACAATAACAGAGGTATTAGTTCCAGTGTGAACAATAGTTAATGTATCAGTTAAAAGTGTACCTTCATCGAAAGTAACAAGGTAAACATCAACAGAAGATAAATGTGCAGCTTTCGTCGAGCCATGCTGGCCACGCAAAACAGTCCAAGTAGTTCCAACAATGGTCTGGATTAAAACGACTTCGTCCTCAACTATTGCGAAGCCACCCTCACTAAAGCCAGTACTATCAGATACTTCAAGAGTTGCACTTGAGGCATTAACATCAGCCGTTAACGCAGTGACAACAGCAGTATCTATGTTAATCTTCGCAGGATCGAACCAAATTCTGACTTTCGCCCTAGCCCCCGCGGCCATTCCAAACGGAGGTGCCCAACCCGTGAAGACCTCTACACGAAACTTCGTTCCAGTAGTTAAAGTAAAAGCCGTCACGTCCAACGAAGAATCAGGATCCAAAGGATCACCGTCGTTGAACAAATACAAATCCGATCCCACAGAAGTACCAACAACAGCACTTCTATGAAAAATTACAGTTGGATTCGTTAATAATACACCAGTGGACGGCATTTACGTAGTATAAACTGCGCCAATAGTACCAAGTATTCCAGCAGACGAACTGAATCTCACCCACGTTTCGTCGTCCATTTGGAATACCCAAACGGCAGTAGACCCAGACTTTGGAATAACAAGCCAGTACGATAGAAAGTCATAACCAATACCAAGATTAGGAATAATCTGTCCAGTCACCGTTCCGTTGGCTAACGCCAAGTCAGCGAAAATCTTCTTCTTTACAGCGCGGCCGATAGGCGTGACTTCGAGTCCCCTTACACGGTAAATATCATCAGCAGATACGAAGATGATATGCTGATTGCCATAAGCAGCAAGCGAGTAAGGATACTTGTTACCAATGCCCGTAGGCTGCACCGAAAAGTGGTCGAACGCAAACGGCGACGTACCAACGCCCGTTGGAATCATCGCAGTTATACCATTCTCACGAAAGATGAGTCCGTTATTCCCCGAAACTACAAAGCCGTTAATTTCATCGGGGACCGACATTAAGTCATTCGAGCCCGATGAAAACGAAGTCCAATTATTGGGATTCCCCGCACGACACCAACGAACCCTACGAGGATAAAGAACGGCACTTTCTTCGGTGTACGCGAGTATAAGTCTACTTGCCAAAACGCCCATGAAACGGGCGCCACCCGGAACATCTCCAGCAAGAGACAATGCCTTGCTACCATCGGTGTAGCAAACCTTCGTTGGTCCCTGAGAAAAATAAATACGGTTGTTTATACATGCGTTACCAAACGGTCGGTTTACTTGACCAAGATCCGTCACAGTTGCGGGCATGGTAAGATTGTTCCAGTACACAGAATAGGCAACGCCATTCTGTGTACCCGCACTTCCAGTTAACACCAAAGCGACGTCAGTAGTTACAGACGCAATTGTATACTCAACACTGTTAATGGTAATCTTTACGCCAACCGCGCCGGCTCCCGTTGCAAACTTCGTACCTGAAACCCACGCCACAGCCGTACCGTTTGTATTAACAACTCCAGTTGTGGTCGCAAGTGCGTACGCATTGTAAGTAGTCAAAACCAACGAATGTAAACTACCATTCCTATCCATGAAGGACTGCATCAAGCGGATGGGCTTCCCATCAGGGGCGGTGCCAAAGGCAGTTAGCTTCGGCCTTGTTTGAATGCGGCCCTTTTGGGTAAAAAAATTAAGAACGTCGTCAAAGGCGTTGAGCGGCGCGTATGGTCTCGCAACATCATCTCGAATGCCACCCCACGGCCCAGAAACTGGAATCTGTTTGTAAGCCATAGCTACGCTTTCCCATGTGCAACTTTCGTTGACAAGTCACCGAACGGCAATTCACCCGCCTCATACTCCGCCTGCATCCCCGTCATGCGACTGGCGATTAAGCCCGGCTGGCGCTTTCCACTTCGTGGATCAATGAAACCATAAAGCAAGTCACGAATCGCAGTAGCACGATCATGTTCCAGAAGCTCCGTGAAACCACGCAACGCAGCGCAATAATCCACGATTTCGAGCCAGTCATCCGAAACTGCCAACTCAGTATTCTGCACGGTTCCCGAAATGGTAGGCAAAAGCCAAATACGCCAGCGCATTGTATAGACTTTATCCGCAAGGGGGCGTATAAGAACCTGACGAACAAAACTCGGGGTCTGCAAGACCCATGTACAATAAATCGAGGGCTTTGTTTTTGTGGTTGTTGAATAATTATCAATCTCGCGGATATTCTTCCGTGCCAACGTAGTTGACTGTTTTGTAGAAGTATCTATAATAGCAAGGCTACGAATGGCCCGCGTTCCAGTTGGATACGTGTAAGTCCCGGTTTCCGATGTACCACCTATAGTAACCCCATCATAGGTACTAAGAAGCTCATCGAACGGATAAGCCATGGCTAGTTCGATATACGCATCGCGTAGCCACAGATAAATTCTTGTAGTCAAATCGGAACGATTTCCGAGCTTTTGCTTGACGCCATCCGCACGATCCGTAATCTTTTGGAAAGCCATATTAAGCGTAGAAAGTATGATTACCAAGCTTCGCCGTTATCGGATGCTCATCAGGTTTATCCAGTATCTGTTCCTTGAACCATTGTGATGTCATTGTATCCAGATTCGCGTAATATAATGCGTTGTGAGTGATATCTATGTCCGTTTCGTCGTACACCTTCCAAGCGATGTCCATTGCCGCCTCGAACATTGAATTGGGCCGGACAGGCCACAATACCGTTTGTGAGTCGCCAAGCACCGTCATGGAAGAGAACTGATTCTTAGTGGCAATTACTTTAGAGTAATCTCCCCAATGAGCACGGACCCGATTAGCGACGACGTGAGCGGTAGCACGCATGCCATCAGGGCCCTCACCGCGGGACTCCCGCCAGATGAGTACTGCAAGCGCCACCCGATTGTAATCAATCCACTCCATCCGACTTTCCTCCGCTGGTTAACACCACGAACGCCGCTTTCAGGTCTTTGTCCAATTGATTCCTGTTGGCCTGCCACTGCTTCCACATAACGCCTGTAGCTATAGGCATAGACAAGAAAAAGCCAACGAAAGCTGAAGTGGCCATTCGCCAACCCGTAGTCATATGACCCAACTGGTAAAACCAAGTCAAGGTATACGTCCCCCATTGAGCACCGAACGTAGCGGCAGTGGCCATGAAGGTGTCCAGAAGTACAGCAGTAAACACCTTCAGCGCGGTCGTCTGGCGCCAGCCCGATGCGAAATCGGGAACTTTGATGTCGCCGGCCATTTACTTAGTGAAAACATCCTTGTGGTCAGCCGCCGCTTTCAGACCCAGTAGCACCGCAAGACCAGTAACCACTCCCATAACTTCTTGGAAGTTAGGAAGTTCACCTGTCGCGTGCCATTTAACTGCAAAGCCAAGTAGTGCGGCAACACCGCCGATAACTCCCCAAATCGTAGTACGAAGCGATTTCGGTTGCACTTCAACTCTCCTTTTCTTCCTTTTTATGGCGCTCGTCACATACCTTTTGCAGAACATAACGAGCGTCACTGTGATTCTGAAGGTCCAACAAATCGGCCTTCGTTAAGACTTCCTTCTTCAGACTTCGGAACATGCCCCAGGCAGCACCGGCGCTAAAGATTACGCCAGCGGCGCCTGAGATAACTGCTGTTCCTTCCCAAGTCAGTTGGAATAGCGCCAAAGCCACAAACGCCTCTTATTTCACCTGTGAAACTTCGCTTTGCGATAGGAAGCCCTGGCGTATGTCCAACTTCTTCTCGACGAATTTGCATTTATCGAGATTCTCATCGGACATTCCGCCAGAGCCTCCATAGACTTTGCGAAGGTTCTCGCATTGCTCGCTTCGCGTGCGACCGAAGCGGGACTCCCGCGTTTTGCTGGTCTTAATCAACATTACGCGGTCCTCAGGATGATACCGGCTTCGTCGAAGTTCCCGGCCATACGAAAGATTAACGGAACAACAATGTCAGCGCCATTGGCCTTCGCCTCGACAGCAAGGTGCGCGAAGTAATTATCGAGGAGTCCACCATCACCGTGTAGGCAAGCGTACTTATTGTAGCCATAAGAACCTACATCGTGGGCGAAGTAGTTACCGCAAACGGTGCTTTGGGTGATAACGCTACCACCTCCGGCCTGCATGTAAATGTCACAGTCGATAAGTGTAATATCCCCTGTGAACACGTTGCGTTCAATCCGCGTACCTTTGACTGTCCCGGCAGCCGAAATCATACGAACGCCTACACGACAGTTCTCGAAGCGGTTGCCAATGATATTGTTGTACCAACCACCGTGGATAACAACGCCACCACCCTCGGTTGCAACTCCAGCACTGCCCTTGCCATTACGAATGTGGCAATTGTAAACCGAACAGCCTTCAGCTTGGTAAGTCGTACTACCTTCGCTATGGAAGTAGACATTACCATAGGCAAGGTCGTCTCCAGTACCGTTGATGTCAAGGTTCTCAATTGCAACGCATGGAGCATTAACGGTAATAATCGGAGTGTGCAACGTAAGCGCCGCTTTGATCTGCAAACCAAAAACATCATGGATGTTATGGGGAACGCCGACCAAGGCAAGGTGGCTCTTCGCGTAAGCGATGCTAAGATTTCCGGCCGCTGCCGTTTCGCGGTACGCGACTGGGTCGGTATCCGCAAAGCCTTTATCGAGGATGTAGATTACATCGTAGGCAGAGGCCAGGAAAATGGCTCGTCCGACGGTAGCTAACGCCGTGTCCGGCGAATCGCCTTCAGCCCCGTCATGACCGGATATTCCATCTACAACCCAAACACGCGATGCGTGAGCACTTTTATGCTTCCAACCAAAGTGGTTCGCACCAATCACAGGAGAACCCTGAATACCTCCAGGAAAGTTCGTCATTGTACTACCTCCTAATCAAATTCGGATGTCTACGTACACGGGCCGTTTCGTCTCTCGGTTCCTCGCCAGTGTGAGCCAGTGTCTCTCCTATCTTCCGCTGGCGCACCAACTGCGTTTCGTTATCAACATCCTTTGGACAGAGGAGCAAACCATCTTGCATTTGCAACTGATCCAAGGGAAAGTCAAACTTACAACGGTCGCACCTCGACCAGGACACTCCGCGCAAGCCACTATGTCGCTGCGACGGCACAGGCAGACCCTCCAAAAGTGTCAATTAAACTAACACTTTAGGGCGTCGTGCCCCAAGTCCCAAGCCAAGAAGCAGCACCTACCGAATACCGACAGTAAGCGATATTCTTTACCGACAGAGTATCAAAGTCGTCAGAATAATCTTCGGTAAGCGGCTTGCGGTCAAAGAACTTCAGTTGGTGAAACTGCTTCTCACAAAGCAAACCCCACGCCGTTGGTGACGTAAGGTATTTACCTACCTGGAACTGCAAGCCCTGACGTAGAAGGGCATTGACTTCATTGTTAGCCGTTCCCGGCCTGTTCGGCGAAGCGAGGTACTCAATCGCAACGAAAATCAGTTCTGGAGGAATCCAAAGATACGCCGGACGCAAAGCGACTGGGAAACCAACAGCGTCGATTAAACGCTCGAAGTGCCGAATCCCAAGTTGAAGCGACGTTTGCGATATGTCCATGTCCGTCGCCGGCCTGTTTGGATACGTTCCAGCGGAAGCAATAATTCCGCTAACACCAGGTCCAAGAGTCGTTGCGGCAGCACCACCGAGCAAGGGATGTGCCGAGTTGAACAGACTAACACCGTCGTTCGATGTTACTGTAGTGAAGCCTAGGTTAAAGATATTAGCACAGTCCTGTTCTTTACGGAAATTCGCGGACCGTGTTAACGTCTTTGGTGCCTGACGAATGAGGTTGTACTTATCGTCCTCGATAAGCTCGAAGCTAGCACGCACGCCAAGAGCAAAGGTAGAGTGCATGAAACGCACTGATGGACCTTCAATCAAGGCAGTGTAGTTAATAGCCTCACTCTCTGGCTTTTCAACCATTGGCCCGCCTCCAGCATATTCGATTTCATCTTCGTAGGCAGAATCCGAAGCTTCGATATTGAAAACCTTATCGAATTCGGATTCTGCTTGAAGCAAGTCGTTCCACTGAACAAACAAGTGGTGCAGACCTAAAGCCAGCACTTGTGAATACTGACCGCGTACCATCGACATTTCTCCTCCTCCTCAACTCACGAATGCTCGTTCCAAGCGGAACGTCTTACGCGAACCAGTGTATAACAGCCGGCATGACGATGAAGTAAACTCCACGGCGCGAGGCCGCAGCAAGATTCTTCTCGCTTTCGTCAAGATCAACAATCTGCACAGCAGCATTGCCACCAGTTTTGGACTTATCCACGTACCAGTAGCCATCAGAGTCGATGGTCAAGCCATAGTTAATACCAATATCAGCTTGAGTCAAAGACTGTCCAGTTGGATTGATCTGTCCTTTAAATACCGTTTCGACAACAGCAAGTTCAACTCCGCAACGGCCATCGTTGATGGGCGCGCCACGCGGAATCTTGACGGCGGAAGGCATGTGCGGAACGGTGCCGTAGTGAAGTGTGTGCGGTACACCAGCTACAGCAAGACCACTTCCCGCTTCTTGACTAAACCCAACGATGGAATCAGTCAAGTCAGTGCCATCCCACGCTTGCAGAAAGCCGTCGGTATGGATTTGAACTGGAGTACCATCCAAGAAGGTCTTGGACGCACCTTCTTTAAGCCTCCGCACAGCCGGCTGGTTGTCAGTCGTTGTACGGCAAGCTCGGATCGGCATTGACGCCATTTCTCAGCCTCCTATTCCTTTAAGATCTTTCTCGTTTGGGGTAAAGACGGACATCTTCCGTTTGAGTTCAGGCGGCTCACTAACTCCGCCTAAAGCTTCTTTAAGAACACGCTCTCCAGTCTTGCCATCCTGTTTCGAACCAGAAGCTCTAAGCGCACGCTGTACATTGTATTTCTGTTCACCAAGAGCTTTATTGCGGTCGATTTTCATTAAAATCAAATCCATGCTTTTGAAATGACCGTCTTTAAACACGACACCTGGAACTTCGGCGTCGACCGGAGTCGCGTTGACATAGCCTTTAGCTTTGGCTTGATCATATAGGAAACCGTCCTGGAAGGAACAGTTCGCCCACTTGAACCAAAGCGCAGGATTCTTCGAAATTACATTCTCAATTCCAGTAGACGTAAGCGGCCTTGCAATGATGTTATCATCGAACAGGAAAGCCGCATCGCGTCTTCCTTGTGGTGAAAGTTGCGGCATGTTTTACTCCTTAACTTGAAACGATACGTGACCACTTGGACTGACCTGCATACGTTCCTTTTGTGCAAGAAAATGCTCCGGGGAAATCTTCAAACTACGGGCCATCTTCACTTCGTCCTCGGTTAGTTCAGCCTTCTTCGACGGAGATAAAGGACTAGCTCCACCACCAGATTCGATAAAAAATTCCGACTTGTCTTTGGTGATAAGTTCACCGGCGTGTGAACCGACAACCTGTTGGAATACACGCTCGTAAGTCTCTGGAAACTGACGGAATTGCAGTGGGACCGTCTCGAAAAGCTTATCGACCTCCCCACGGAACTTCGTCAAAAGCCTCGCGTGCAAAGGGCTCTGCTGAACACGCTGCTCACCAATAAACTTCGCGGACTGCGCAGCAAGAGCTAACTGGTTTTGGACAATCGGACCAAGACGTTCACTAAAGGCTTTGTCCTCATCTTCGAGGATACTCGTTGGACCTGTTGTTGCAGCAGCGGCCGCTGCACTATGACGGTTCGCTTCCAAAACTTGGATCGAAGCCTGCGCAGCCTGCAAATCCGCTTCGGCTTTCTGTAGAGCCGCTGTACCCTGCGCGTGGGCTGTCTTAACAGTCTCGTGCTCCGCCGACGCTGCACGAAGCGTTTTAAGCTCCGCAACGATCTCGCCAGGCGTCTTTCCTTTTAATTCCTCCGGCATGTCGCCTTCGTCGTCTTTAACCGGAGGGTCACCCCTTGTCCACTTCATGTTTACTCTCCCTTTTCTTGAGTTCTTCCGGCAATGCCAGAATCTTCTTTAGCACCGCTACCGCACCCTGCGCCTTAAAAACCTCATTGAGATTGCTGGAGCATTCCAGGAAGTGTTGCCAATGCCCCAACTCCCCCTTGATCCACTCCAGGAACACTCGCGCCGGCTGGCTGTCCAACCATTGGTGAACCACCTCCGCCTGTCTTGGCTCGTAGATGCTCAATTCGCGCCTCCGGCACAAGCCTTGTAGGCTCATCCTGACCAAAGTTCCTCAACACGGATTTCATCAACGAATCCGCCGAACGGATCGCGTCTATTAAATAATTCTTAATTTCTGGAGGAACCATTTGGTTCGCGGCTTGCCCAATCATGGCAGCTATCGCCCCATAATGCTTCATCATAATCTGCACTAACATAATGTCGGCTTGCTTTTCAAGTTCACGATTCAGCGAAGCCGTCGCCGCAAGGACAGGCATAAAAACGGTCTTATTTTTAATTGCATCGAAAGCCTTCCGCAAATGCTCGGCTGACTTTCCGTACGAAGCAAAACGACCTGGATCTGTACCGAAGTACGCAATTTCATTTGCAATAACGCGACCAAGACGCAAGTGTGCGGTACGAATATCGCTGATGTGCATATCAGTACGTGTGTTACCTTCCTGTAAAAGGGACAACGTACCCATTGCGGTGTATACACCACGTTTTGTAAACGTACCCGCGCCAAAGCCTTGCATCGGGGGCGAAACGCCACTTAGCTTGTCAGCTAAGTCAAGACTTAAACGCTCCTCGTCGATGTTCACCTGCGAAGGCTCGCCATGAGAAATTGCCTCGATGTCGTCCTTCTCAGCCGGTATATGAGCACCCGGATATATATCAAAGCCCTCGCCCGCAGACGGAGTATTCGGCGAAACACGAAACATCTTCGCATTGGCGACAGTTTGTGCATCACGTCTCTGATTATGAATCTGCGAAGTTTCTTCCTGAAAAGTCGAGAGCTTCTCAGCAAGTCCGTAACCGTAGTAGCTTCCGTCACGCGGAAAAAGCCTTGCGCCAATCCAAGGTTCGTCGGGGAAAAATGAGAAAATACTTCGTAGAAGCGTACCGGAGTTGTAGTGATAACAGGCTATCAACCTTGCTTGCGAAGTTCCTTCTCCGTAAAGGCACCAGCACTCGTATATATACCACTCCCGGGAGTCCGGTCTTTGAATGGTTTGCGCTCCCACTTTGCTTTCAACTTCTTTTTGCGGAGCAGTTGGGCCTGATGCATCGGGTGAAGCAACAACGGCGTTGTAGATTTCGTTCTCTTTTCCACGCGCATACAATTCTCTAGCGAAACGGCTCTCAAGTTCTTGCAGATTCAAACGAACGCGGTGCGCCTTGAAACTAGCGTTCTTCAGAACGTTCGTTTGTACAGGAATGAACAAATCCTCGAAGAGAACCTTTTCCGGACGAGGACCGTCGTAAACAGTGTCGTCGATGAAATCGTACTTACCAGTACCATCACCCGATGGAACGGCAATCGCTTCGACTTGCGTTTCCCACGGACATTTGATAACCGACGTTCCGTATTGCACAACATCGTTGAGGAACTCACGGTAAACGCGGTACAAATCCAATTCTTCAGGCTCAAGAGCCAAATCCGTTAAGTAACGTTCAATCGCCATACGAAGCGGTTCGGCATCGCCTCCAAAATCGCCACCGACTTGGAAAGGCCATATTGGACGAAGCTTATAGATCGCGGCGATTAGACGAGCCACCAAAGTGTCGGCGTGTATAGCCACGATTGGAACAACAAGGTTACTGGCGTTCGGGAATGGATAGTTGCGTATCCTTTGTAAAGGCTGGGACTCGTAAACACGCCGCCAGCTTGGGAGCTTAGTTTCATGGATTTCGCGGAGACCTTCAATACAAGAGCGCAGATTTTCCTTTAGGAAGGCTTTGAACTTCGTTTCGCCTTCTTTCGAGAAGTTCACATGAATCGGCTGGACCATGAAACTACTTCCGTCTCCTATGAGGCTTCTGCCCAGTCGAAGCTACGCATACCGCGTAAGGATTTACCTTTTTCTTCCCACGTCGATTACGCGCTCTAACATGCGCGATGCAACGCATGAGCTTCGCTGGCATTAGTTCACTCCCACCGAGTAAGGCTTCCCCATTTCCTGCAGACGTTGTCTATTAGACGCCATCCATGCAGGCATAAATTTAGAATAGGCAAAGCTTTTCAACACTTGTGGCGCGTAAGCCAACGCATCAAGGATATCACAGAATCTTCCCTTTGGGAAGGTGGTGTATTCCCCAATAAAATCCCCTTGATGCCTCTGGCACCAGAAACGCCCTTCTTCAAAGATTGGTTGTAAGACGGTAAGAATACGGGATTCCTTACGGCGTGTGATAGTTCCGTCAGGACCTTCGACTTCGCCCTTGAGCGGGATTATCTTCAGATAACGATTCGCTTGTCGATTGCGATAGTCGATATGATAAGCAACAAACCGCTGTGCAGCGACCGTTTCAACGCCAAGTTTACGAATGTTCCACTTATCAGCAAGCTCATAAATCTTACCGAAGTAATCATCGTAAGGTGCGCCTGAGGCCCAGCAATCGAGTAGATAGTAATGGTCGTCGTCCGACAAACCAAGTACGACCACGGAGTGGCGGCAACGCCCCAAACCAGCGTTGCCGGCGTGCGCTGGATCAGTAACCTCAGCTAATCCGAGATGTGTAATCTCAATGTCTCTACGAACGCTACCATCGTAGACCTCGTGTTGGACAACGAGACGACCGTCTGGTTTGGTAAAGAGTTTGAAGTGACGCAGCCACTCAGGATGGAAAGCCGCATTCTCAGGGGCAGCGGGGTTATTAAGGAACTGCGCGGAGAAGTTGTAACTACCAAGTTTCCTCCGAATTCGTTCGAGCTTCTCGACAGAGAACATTTCCGGAAAGATCGGCGTATCCGGAGGATGTTCCGGGCAACAGCCGCCCAAGGCGCTATGCGAACTTATTCTGAACCAAGGTTCGTGTTCACGAAGGAAGGTATTCAGATCGTGGTAAGACCACCGATTGCCAACGACAAGTTCATCGTTTTCGTGGATTGCATCTTGCGACTCAAAGGCACCAACGACAAGTCGATGGTAGTCTACTGTCTTATCCATCACCGATTGCGACTCAACGGCTTTGCGGCCCACTAAATCATCCTGGACGATCCGTATGTAGTGCCTACTTTGCAAGGCGGAGCCCACGCCGATGAAATCGAATGTTCCTTCGCCGTGTGAAGCTCCGCCTTGTGGTCGACGGCAATGCAAGGAGAAGTTGGTCCAAGTTTCTGTGGTAGTAGGAAGAGTTTCAGGGAAAAGGGCACGATAAACGGAGTTCGACTCAAAATGGCGGCGCGTCCTAGAACCAAGCATCGCTGCGTTAGTAATCGTCTCACTAACAAGGAGAGTTCGCGTTGCCGAATCATGGACGCGCCGCATGAAGGCAAGGAACTCCGCGGAGTAACCAAGTTTACTTAACAAGTCGGCGTCGGAATTGCCAAAGGGCAAAGCCCACCACATCGGAAGAGCTTCGCTACAAATGGTCGTCTTAAAATGGTCCCGTGGCAATTCGTAAAGGTCTTTGAGATGGGAACGCTCAAAAGAAAGACAAACAGGAAGGTGCAAACGGGGAGTAAGATGATTACGGCGAAGCGCGACTTTTGCGAAGTAATATAAACTACCAAGCGAATTTATTCGGTGTGTTAGCAGTTTCGCTTCGGCAGAAGACGATTCTTCGATGGGAATTAGTCTAAAACGTTCTGCTAACGTATCTGCCATTTCGTTTTATGGCAGGAGTCAGGATGCACGGCCCGACCCCTATTTCGCCCCCGTACAGGCTCATTCTGTACCATCTGCAGTAGTACAGAGTTAGTTCGGTTTACCGCTAGGTCCTATCGGCCCTGCAATTACTTCAGCTACAATAGCATCCGCTTCGCGGCCAAGGTTTGCGAGTAACTCACCCGGAACGTGTGGAAAATCCGGCGACAGACGAATCGCGTCTTTTACAAAAACACGCTTCGGGTCTCTGTCGAGAATTTCCTTGGCTGCTTCAAGCCTTGCTTTTAAATCACGTTTCTGTAAGACTCCGTCCACAAGTGCCCTCATTGCCGCAGGAACCGCTACCGCGAAGTGTGCCCGAAGCGCATCGGTTCGACTTGCGAGAATGCCGTCGAGCTTCGAGATTACGCCAGTAAACTCTGCCTCTTCTTCAAGTTTATACTCCGGCAGTGCTACTATTCTACTAAGACAGCTTTGCGTTAAGCCAAGTCCCCGCATGATTTGTTGGTCTTTGATTCCTTGGCAACGCAAGCGTGCTATCTGCGCAATTTTCAGACGAACTTTCGTGTGGAATTTGAACTTTGGAACCAATTCAGAATCCTCAAAGCTCGGCTAGATAAACCACTGGTTACGTAGTAAGTGTCTCATTGAAGCGGGCTTTGTGTCAAGGAAACTTTTTTTGTAAGTTCAATTGAATCAATCGTTTACGACTTGACAGTGAATGCTTTATACAAGTAGAATATCAAGTGATGCTCTGCCCACTCTGCGAAGGCTCTGGCGAACTACGTTCAAGCCAAACAGTAACTCCGAAAGAGGCCGGCTTTATTCTAAAATTGAACATGCCTTCTATCTACCAATATATAAGACGTGGAAAACTGTATGCAGAGCGTCTTAGTTCCAACGGCCGCCTTACGATTACCAAAGCTTCGCTTATGGAATTCATGAACCTTCGGAAACGAAGTACGAAGCAAAAAGTATCAACGAAGTTGATACTTTCGCAAGGAGCGTAGACGTGCGTAACTTACTTTGTACCGCCGCGGTGCTTATGGCAGTAGCTATTGCCGTAGGCGCCATCGACGAGGAGACAAAAGACATGAAACCCATTCAACTCACTAGTGAGGAAAAAATCACCGCTGAAGCCCTCGCACTAAGAGTGCGTACCGCTGAGCAAGAACTTGCCTTATTGGAACAACGTCACGCAGTTGTTTTACAACAACTCCCCTTTCTCCGTCAGGCGCGCGATGGCTACGCCACTAAAGTCCTTGAAGCACATAAGGCTCCCAAAGGCAGCACAATAAACTGGACCAACGGAGTTATTATTCCTCCAACGCCAGAGGCAAAGCCTCCAAAGACGGAGCCCGCGAGCGCGAAGAAAAATGAATCCAAAACGAAGTAACAAAGTTATTTTCATCGACGGAATCCCCCGCGGAATTTACTTCGCAGAAAAGCGCCAGCGCCGGCGTCTAGCCTTTCGCCGCTTCTTTCTTAAATGGCTTTTCTACCCTTCACTAATTTTCCTTTCCGTAATCCTAAGTCTCATCGTAATATGGCTAACGAAGTTAGTCCACTAGACTGGATCCTAATCCTCTTCGACTGTGGTATCTTCCACCAAGGCGATCCTTCGGATTGGCCTTCCACTTCGCCTTCCACTTCCAACGAAGCTCTTGCCAACACGATTGCGGAATTTTACAGGAAAAATTGTTTGGAGGGCCAATAGGGTTAAGGTTTAGATTGTAGGTTTAGGGCCTACGCCCCCTAGTACCTTCGCAGTCAATGGCGAAGTAGTAAATAGCACACTACTTGTAGAGCCAAGCTAGACTGAAGCTGCGCGGCTGACCCTAAGCACCACCGTACGGGTCCACAAAGTCGCGCAGCGGCTCACTTTGACAATTCGATTAGGACTGAGCAAACGCTAGTCTCCCGTATGGGCGGGCGCGCGCGCAAGCGCGAATCTAAACGCAAGCTCATGAACGGGGGATGACATGACTGAAGTAATCAAAAGCAACGGGTCCATCGAACTTACAGGTAAGAGTGCCGATGCGCTGCATGAGTACTGCGACATTGCACTAGACGAAACGGGCAAGCCCGCGAATCCTGCAATCGTTGCAAACCTCGCGCTGCGTAAAGGGCTCAAAGCAAACGCAAGCTACCTCAAGACAATGACCAGAAACGGGCTCGCCGACACACTACGCAAGCTACGCGTCAACGGGGCCGGCGAAGACGTTTGCAACCGGGCACAGGACCTCTGCTTTGAGAAAATGGACCGGCTGGACGCTTACATCAAGTCCGTTGAATAACGGGTGTCCAATGCGCTGACAAGTCTCAGAGACTTCGCCCGCGCATACGGGGGATTAGCGAAGCTAACGCTAACAAAGAAAGGGGGATGTGAAACATGCCGAGATTCGACATAAACGAATCTCGCCTAAACCGTACTATCGACCGCTCACGCGGGCGTGACATAGAATCCATGTTCCGGGTTCTGAAACCCCGTTTTCCGGGCCATGGTGAAGAACGCAAAGAACACGAAACCCTCGCGGATCGGAGAGTGCGAAACGGCGAGATTGTAAGCGATAAACTTTTACTTGCAAAGTTCATGTGTATACACGCAGTGCCATATGTTTTCAATGGTACAAAGTATGGATGTAAACGGTGTAATCCACGTTCGTGAACACCAACGAAAAGCTTGTGGAAGCGTACTGTGTATAGAGACGAAAAGAGCGTAAACATAAAGTTCTCCGCGTTGCAAACAAAGGACTTACGCTTCTGTACGCTCTTGTACGCTCTTGTATTTCTATACAGTTTACTCTTCCACGTTCCACAGGGTGTATGCTCTAGTCTCGCTGCGTGTTATAACTCACTTCGCTGTCTCTGTTTTGGCATTCTTGGTTCTGGGTTCAATCGATCATCCATTTATATAATATATATTTTTTACCAAAGGGAGGATACAGCCATAGCCAAAAGACAGAGCTTCGCGCTATACGCGCAGCGTTACTCGCTAAGTATAGCGTGGAACGTGGAAGCGTGGTGTCAAGAAATAGAGACACGCGGGTGTTAGTATACAAGTATTCAAGTCATTGAAAACAAAGGGCTTTTAGCCCTTGACAAGCTCTATACTATCATATAAAATCTCTGTATGAACACTACAACTCCTGAACCCATTTCACTTTCGGTCGCGGCAGACAAGCTCTTAACGGAACTGGAAAAGCAAGTGTGCTCTTGCACACGACCGCGTTTCCCGATTCACTGTCGGGTGTGTGGAAGCAGAGTAGTATACGCCAAGCAAGCTAACACAATTAGTTTAGCAGAAGCGTTTCCGGAGGTAAGCCCCACACTAATAGAAACGCTGCGGGACGCAGGTATGTTAGAGCTTATATTCCCCACGAATTGCAGTCGTGGCTTTCGTTGCTTGCGTTGTGGATTGAATTTCCATGAATTCACTACGTGTAAGGCACCAACACCGATTGCAAAAGGACGGGTACAAAGACAAAGCAACGAACCCACCGCTAAAACCGAACCGGACACCATTGTCATAAAACAAAAGGAACTTAGCGAAGCCGCGAGGGCGCTTGCGTCAGGCGTACCACAGAAGCAAGTTCTGGCGAAGCTATTCGCGGGACAACCACCATTGAGTAAAAGGTGAACCATGATTGTAACAATTGCAATTGGCATTGTACTAGCGTACCTTGTACTTTGTCTCTTAGGAATAATCTTTGAGCTAATCGTGGATTGGTTTTCCTAAAAGACGTTACGTTCTGGGCTGGTGCGAGCACTGAACGGTCCTGGTCTGGTTAGCGTGCTCCAAGACACAGATACGTAGGCTTGACCCAGCCCAGAACGGAGCGTCCTTCCTGATGTTACGAGTCGGTTCGATTCCGACTGAGGATGCTCCACACAAAGATGAAAGGGGGACGTATGCACACAGAGACCTACACAACAAGAAAGGGCCGTACACTGTTCCGGCCCGTCCTCTCCGAAGAGGAAATAGGAGCGGCGGTAATGGGAAGCAACGACGACGGCTTCTGCCTTGCCTGCGGCGCGTTTGGGCAGCAAGTGGAACCCGATGCCCGCCGCTACACTTGTGACTGCTGCGGTGAGCCGAAGGTGTTCGGAATACCCGAACTGTTGATAATGGGTATTGTACAATGACGAAAACCAAGTATGCCAAAGCGCAAGCCGCAAAGCAGCGTTCGCTTGCGGAAGCAAAGCTTCGTTCCGAACGGCAGCGGAAGCTTTCGCTGGAAGTACACCGCAGGTTGCGCGCAATCGACGACCTCGCTAACGTGGTACGAATTCCAATCTTCAAAGATTGGGTCAACACGGAACTTCGTGAAGAGCGTGCCGCGAAGCGTGAAGCGGAACGCCGAGAGCGACTCGGAACGAATCTGAGCAAAGCCACGGCGATTGCTACAGCAATTGCAAAAGGTTTGTAAGACGGTCCCCGTTCCGAAGGAGTGACACCTATGGTGACAAAAGAACAAGCTATCGACGCGGGCGAAACACGTGTTTACTTCCACTTCCGCACCGATTGCAAACACAAGTGGCGTTCCAACGGTAAGTGCAAAACGTGGAAAACGCGCCCGAACGCTTTTAGACTACCGATCAAATTCGGTTTGTACGTGCATGGATACGTGGAAGAAAGCAACGCCGAATTCTTCCACCTCGCAAGCGAATGCCCACTCCTAAAGGAGCAAAGCTAATGGCAAACACCAACATCTCAGTCGAACTTATGGTTACCTGCGGTGATAGCGCCTTCGCGTCCGTTCCTTTGTCCGAAGTCGCAGTCCAACTACTCCGTACAACGCTTCGCCGTCCACAAACACCACATCTGGTCTTCATCTGCCCATTCTGCAAACATGAGCATGAAACTGAAGTGGGAAGAAAGGACTAAAATGGCAACCGCCACACAACCCGCGTACTCCGTATATATTCCTAGCGACGCTGTGCGTATGCACTTGCGTTTAGCAATTTCGCACATCACGGAGTACCTAGCAAAGCTACCACAACCCGAATCGTCAGACGATTCCTTTCACCTTGAGCTACTCGGAACGGCGCTGACACTGCTCCGCAAAGCGGAGAAAGGAGCTTCGCTGTGAGAAACTACACCGTAACACTTCGTGTTAAGGTTACCGCGGAAAGCCGTGAGCAAGCGGAAAGCCTTGCCAAATGGTTCTGGTACAAGGACTGGAAATTGGACCGCGAACCCCAGCCAATACAATTGGTCTGCGCGGCTCCAATTGTGGAGGAGTTATTCAACGAATGACGAAGAAGGACTCCAAAGCGTTTGCACAGGCAGTCGCCGAAGTATGGAAGAAAGCGGATAGCGAGAACCGCTTTTTAGGCGTATATTTCTGGTTGTTGGTAGCGAAGATTAAATGTATCTTCGCCAAAGATAATCCAGACTTCAATGGCTTCGACTTCGATCAGGAAGTCGATAGAAAACGATTGTGGTAACATGAGAATCATCTTACGATCCTCACCCAAAACCATCGAACGATGGAAGTTCGTCGTCGAAGTCACGGGCCTTTGGGCTTGTTGGTTTTTAGTCTTGTGGTACGTAATATACAAAGGATGGAAGGAGTAACAAAGTGGCAAGCGCACAATTTCCGCGTTGCAGTTCGTGTAGACTTCCTGAACATTTCAAGAATGTGTTCATCCTCGATCCGCGAGGCGTGGAGGGACATGGCTGGTTACTCATCAACACGCAAAAACCGGGTCCCCGTTCGGGTTTCAACGCAGTTGAAGCCACTTCGCTTTCGGAAGCGTTGGAGTGTATGAAAGTAGTACACTTTTTTACAACGGAAGTAAAAGAGAAAGCCGCGTGGGCGGCGCTGAAGAAGTTCATTACTTCCAAAGCGAAGCATCCACGTAACTGGAGACAAAAGCTTGGATGGAAGGAGTAGCTTCGCTGGCAAACATGAACTAATACGAAAGTATTAACTTTGTTGATACTTTTGCAAAGCGATAAGGCAAATTATGAAACAACGTCACCACGCCGCTGGCTACGTTTACCAACCCCGCAAGAGCGACGATCCTACGCGGGTCCAATGGCTCATTGCCAAGCAACTCCGTAGAATTGCTAAGCGCGAACGCGCCAGAAAGGAAACTGAACATGAAACCAAAGTGCAAATTGACCGGCGTTGATGGAAACGTTTTCGCTATTATCGGACAAGTTCGCAGTGTACTAAGAAAGGCCGGGCAACAGGATAAGGCCGCGGAGTTCTGCAAACATGCCTTGATGTCTGGTTCCTACGACGCCGTGCTGCAACTTTGCTTCGACTATGTAAATGTTTCGTAACTCGTTGAAAACAAAGGAGAAAGACACTTGACAGCTTTCGCTTTCTGTGCTACACTTCCATCATGGCGCGCGACCGGGGGCTTCCAAGTACATTTTCACAAACATCCGCTTCCTTCCCCGGTCGCAGGATGTGAGTGTTTTTAGTGCTAGAGGCCCCCGATCTAACGAAGTTTTTCACGGGAACTTTTTGGCCCGTAAGGGCTTTTGAATCAGTGAGATACTGACATGCAACGCATGTTGGGGCTTGACAGTCCTCTGAAAAGTGTTACAATGAAATTGCAGTGGGTGAACGCCGCCCAAATTCACAGAATAAAAGAGGAGAGTCCATATGCAAAGCGTTCTCGAAACGGTCTATGGAATCAAAGCCGTAGATTCCAAAGGCAAGGAGAAAATCGACGTTATTTCCGAGAAGAAGTACGAGACTCTGGTAGCCGAAAAGGCCGAAGGCGAACCCGAACCAGACGTTTCTGCAATCCAATGCTTCAAGCGTTACCTCATCGAAACGCTGGAAGACTTCGTCAACCTTGTTCCGGATGTTGCGGAACAACTCAATATAATCAACCGTACGGTGGGCATCAAGGAGACGGACGCGATGCGCGACCTACTCCGCTCACCGAATTTTCAGGGAACCGAAAGCGTTTACGACTTGGCGCCGGCTATTGCGGCAAAGTCCGAAGGACGCAAAGCGGCGTCGCCGCTGGAAGCTACACTTCGTTCGGCGGGAAAGCTCTCCAGCGAGGACGTTGCAAAGCTTCTGGTGCTGTTGCAGGAGCGTTTGCAGTCTGTGTAATACAAAAGGAATGCGTTGGAGCATTTGCACAAGGACGAGAGTTCCTAAGTACCCCGCTAGGGGGAAGATCCAAACCATTTGGTGCATCGGATGGCGGATCGGGCCAACGCAGATTTGGCGCAGAAGCTACGTTATCGTTCGGGCGTAGCTCGGCGTCCCCCGGGACCGCCGGGTGTTCAAAGGACAAGGTCTCCAGTCATCCTCCAGACCATGTCCAAAGGACATCCGGCGGTTCTTTTTGTTTCTAGCGAAAGGAGAAACGTATGAAAGACGCGGAACGATACGCGGTAAAAGCGGGATTCATGCTGGACATTCCAGCACCTGAAGTAATCCAAATCCAAATCGCCTCCGACGGAAAAACGGTGTGGATCAACACGGAAAACGGCTGCATCTTCCGTGCGTGTTGCATTAAGGAATTGAATTTGCAAGACGACCGCTTTCCGGAGGGTGAAGAGGAAACAAAGTAGTAAAAGGAGCAAAGCTGTGCTTAAAGCAAACGATGCCGAAATAATTTGCAGCCTGCTCGCAAACGTAATCAAAACGCCAGAAGAGGTTAGTGCCGATCCGGGATTCATGGTGCGCGCGGAAGTCAAAGAGCTTGAAAAGCTTAAGGAACTTACAAAATAATGCGTTCCGCATCTACAATCTGGTGGGATACACGTATTCAGGCTTACAGGATGCGTGCGCCTTTCGAAGCGAAACTCATTGACTTTCTTAAATCCACGATTCCATCCAGTCAGCGTAGTTGGGAGCCGAAAGTAAAGGAATGGATATTCGTCGAATTATATTATGTTCCGATGAGATTCATGGCCGAACGCATGTGGCCCGGTTCAACGTTCGTTTCACGTGAGGAGACAGAATCCGCGGAACGTGCCGCAGGCGCACAAGCGCGTTCCGCAATCGGTGGTGCTTCACAAACGGAGTTATGGCAAAAGTTCGCAGATTTAACATCGTGTCCCGCGCAGAGTGATAAGGCAAAAGCCAAAGTCGCTTACTTACGGGCAATGATTAAATTCCATCCCGACCGTGGAGGCGACCCCGCGAAAGCGACGGAACTGAATGTAGTTTGGAAGGAGCTTGAAAAGCTTTTGTAGAAAGGAGTTTCACAACAATGAAAAGGTGCTTTAAAGGTAGGATCACCCAAATAGTACTCTTGGAAAAGTGCGCTCCCCAAGCGAAGATAGAACTAGAAACGCATGACCGTCTTTTTATAGATACTCCAGCTATACAAGTGCCAGAAGGTATGGTTTTGTTGGGAGCGGAAGTATGAATCACGATCGAAACGATCGACGCCTTCGGTTGCACCGAAGATGAAAGGAAATAAAGGAAAGGAGTGACTCCATATGGGAGACGCAATCGTTACAACGAAAAAAATCGGCCTCGCGCCGAAGCCCGGTTCGCTCCGCGATCGTCTAGCGAAAGCCAACGGCGCCGGCGCAAGCGAGAAGGCTTTGTACCTACTCTTAGATTGCTCTGGTAGTATGTCATCTTGCAATGGTACCAGAGCAAGCAAGATCAACTTGCTAAAGCAAGCCGTGGACCGCCTGCTAATCGAAGCCTGCAACAAGCAAGTTCGCATAATCGCTTTCCCCGAAAGCGATAGCTGTCCCGCACCGCGTCCAGCGTTGCTGCTCAAAGCCGATGTGGATTCCTTGTGCGCTGGAGGCGGTACGCCTATGGGGCAAGCTTTGGCTACTTTGTATGCCGAAGGCGCTAACGCAGAGCGTGCTATCATTGTCTCCGACGGAGACGCCACTGACCATCCGCTTATCGTACTACGGGACGTTCTTGAAAAGGGAAGCGCCATCATAACCGACTGTGTACACATTGGTCCTTCAAGTGACGGCGAAGCTTTGCTTAAAGAAATCGCTTCGCGTACCGGAGGTATCTACATAAAGTTTACAAGCGTGGAAAATTTCCGAACTTCGTTCAAATTCTTGGCTCCGCAGCATAGGGCTTTGCTCTTGGAAGCCGGAGCCGCTGCGAAATTGGGTGCGGCGGAGGTGCAAACGTGACTCGTTGGTCCGAAGACGAATCCAACTATTGCGCTACCTGCGGTAAGCCTGCAATCGAACCGCGTACGATTCCCGGTCTAACTGGCCTTGGCTTTCCCGCTGGAGGTGGTCCGCCGGAAACCGAAGGCTTCGCCTGTTTAAATTGTGGAGCGGTCCTTTGTGAGGATTGCTCCATCAGAAGTGGCGATTTGTGTACTGATTGTGAGGTCGAAGAATGAGTGTAGACCAAGTTCTTAACAGCAATTTGTGGACGCCCGGCGAAAAAGCCGTTGTTAAGTGGCAGTTTCGCAAGTTTGGACACTTCTTCACGGCGCTCTTTGGGACAATGGCTTGCGCAGACGAAGAGAATCTAACCAAGCTTGCGCTTGGTTTTCCGGATGAAGTCGCCGGCTTCCGTGAGTGGGCGCATGGCAACCTCGCGGAGCGTTTGCGAAAGGCAGGGTTGGAGATTTGACTCAAGAGCAACTAGAAACGCTCGCGTCGCTAATCGAGCGTCTACATTCCCTTGGCGTAACTGCGAAGTTCGCGGACGTTGCCGAAGGCCCCGTAGTCACGGTGTACCGATTCTTGCCTACAGGCAAAACGCGGGTGTCTCACCTTGAAGCTTTGAGCGCCGACTTCGCGGTAGCCACTGGTAGCGAAGCCATTGTCGTAAAGCGAGTTCCCGGCGATACTGCCGTTGGCGTTTTCGTCCCGAATCGCGTGCGGGTGCCCGTGCATTTCCGCGACTGTGTAGCCAAAGCTTGGGGAGTCAAGGACGAAAAAGCGGTCCCGCTTTGCCTTGGGATCGACAATTATGGAAACTTCGTTGTCGAGGACCTTGCAGAGATGCCACATCTTCTTGTTGCGGGCTCGACTGGCTCGGGAAAATCTACCCTTTTAACTTCGTTAATCGCCGCAAGTGTTTACTTAGTTGATAGTTCTAGATTAGCACTAATACTTTCCGATACCAAAGGTGTGGAGTTCGCGCATTTCGCAAAAGTTCCGCATTTGCTCTTCGAGCCAGCGACAAGTCCGTACCAAACCTGCGAAAGGATGGAGTGGCTCGTAAACGAAACGGATCGGAGGATGAAGGAATTCAAGTACGCCGGACTCCGTAACATCAAAGAATACAACGAAGGAAACCAAAAGCCATTTCCGTTTATTATCTTGATAATTGATGAACTCGCGGATATTCTAACTGATAGGTCGAAGACCGACGACAAACTTTCCCTTGGAAAGCTCGCTGCGGCGCAGTTATCAAGAATTGTTGCGCGATCCCGTGCGGCTGGTTGTTATGTAATAGCCGCAACGCAACGACCTTCGGTAGATATTGTAGCAGGCTCAATTAAGAGTAACTTTCCCGCGAGAATTTCATTCCGCTTGCCATCGCAAATCGACAGCCGAACAGTTTTGGGGTATGGTGGCGCGGAGCACCTACTATCGCAAGGCGATATGCTATTCGTTAATCCGAACAAGCCGGGCCTCATACGGTTGCACGCGCCTTTGGCATCTTACGTAGACGTGGAGGCTTGCGTAGAGGCTTCAGTAAGGAGTACCAATGCCTGAAGTAGATGGATGTGAACATCTCTGTCCAGACTGCGATGCACTTTGGTATCACATCTTAGCTGAAAGGGAGCACTGCCAAATACCGTTATTAAAATGGCGTTGTCCAAGGTGTGAAAAGGCACACCAAGCAAAGTTGGTGGAAGCTTTCCATAAGATGGTTGATATGCCCACGACGAAAGCGGGCTCCTTTTATCTTTGTGGCAAGGAGCGAATGGAAGAGGAACTTCTTAATGACAACGCTCCGCAAACGTCAACCGTGTTGGTGTATCGTCCCACGACTGAAGCTCTTGGCGCCTGCGCCGAATTTGCTCGACAATGCGAAAGTGCCGCGGGTGTTACGGAAGTGAGGAAGATTCTGGACGATTCGCGTGGAGCGGAGTCCGCGGCGAGGAACTTATGGTTGTTTCGTGGTCAGCTTACACTCATCGCAGAAGCAGAGCTTGCTCACCGCATGATGCTTCGTAGTAAGAGGTTCAGCCGGACGCTCACCGCAAAGGCGAAAGCCATGGGCGTTCGCGTGAAGGAAAAGTCTTTAGACAAGAAGCACGCAAAAAAGTCCAAAAATTTTTCCGAAGCAGAGTTGCAAGTTTTGGCTGCGAAGTTAGCAGAGCTGGGAATCTCGCCGGAGAAGTTGAAGGAGATGCTTGGATGATCCAAGCCTACGGCGACACGTTCCGTTTTACCTACGCCGATGGTCGTGTTTTAGACGACATTTCCCAGGCGTCCTCCGAAGAAGTAGCAGAGCTGTTAGCAAGCTACCGTGGTCTGGTACGCAGCTTGGAGCACTCGCTAGACGAAGCTCGTAAGAGCCACGCGGCGCGAATTACTCCGTCTGGAACAGTTAAAATACGCATCGGGACCACGAGGCGAAGAGCTTCGCCAAAGACGTTGAAAACAGGGTTGGCTGCGCTTGCGGATTCTATTCTAACCGCCGACCGCGAGACGGTGGCCGCGTTAATTAAGCAGTTGTCCGGTGTTTCGCAGCCGAAAGGCGTACCACAAAATGTCAACGACGATGATTGCCCCTTCTGAGGTTGTACGGACACCGAAGGCGTTATACGAAGTCCTTCCGGATGGCCGCTGGAAATTTAACATCGACCATACAACTTTGCAATCCTTTACCACTTGTGAAAGGCTTTTCAAATTCAAACATCTCAATAACGCCCGCCGTAGAGGCGGCTTCGCCTTTAATACTGCTGTAGGCATTTGGTGGTCCGAGGTAATGTCGGAGTTTTACGAAAGTATCCATGATAATGGTAAAGTAACACTTGGCGAAGCCGTGCAAAGCGCAGTTAAATACTGGCTACGCTATGACATGGAACGATTCAAGACAATCGCATTGGAGAAGTACCAAAAGTTTGGGGGCTCCGAGATAGGAGTTGGTTTACGCCCTAACAGCGGTTTACACGCCGGCGCCGATACAGAACGTTACGTAAACTTACCTACTGGCGCCATCGCTATGGTCAGTGAATACTGGACGCAACGCGCTGAAGCGGATGCCAGAGACTGGAAAATACTCGCAACTGAAAGCCATTTCGGAATCACTGATGATCTAATTCTTGTCGAAAACGAATACGTAATTGTAAATTGGACGGGGCGTATTGACTTGGCAATTCTGGATCACCAAGGCCGGCTAATTCCGGTTGATTTTAAGACTAGAGACTACGTCGATCCCGCTGCGATTCTACTCGACTACAAGCCACATCCGCAAACCGCTGGCTATATAGTAGCAATGAACCATCTTGCGGGTCAGCTTGGTGTACCACGGAACGTGGATCGTTGTATGTTGATTGTATGCGGACGGTTAACGCCTGCGGAGCCGCGCAAGAAAGGTAATCCAAAGAAGCCCCGCTTCGCACAAGTGTACGTTCCGTATTCGCAAAGCGAACTTGCGGAGTGGCAAGAGCAGACGCTAAGGAAAGTATCGCGTATGCGCGAAGCCCTTGAAACAAACTTCTTTATTACCAAAGAAGTCTCTTGTCACAATCAATTTGGGAGCCCGTGTGAATTTAGGGAAGTTTGCAACAAGCCTCCTGAAGTCCGCGATGCGGTTCTCCGAAGGGATTATGAGGTTATACTTCCCTGGAGTCCCGCTCGTCTTGACGATAGGAGTGTGGGAAAAGGAGAGAAACCGTGATAATTTTGGTTCTCGACGCTGAAGAGCAAAAAGTTTTACTTTCGGCACTGGATTACGGCGCATGGAGTAAAGAAGTTCTACCATATGTTCTTGCTTTACCGAAGCGCATAAAACTTGCACAAAGTTTCCTCCGGAATGGGGAGGAAAGTGTGGGGGAAGGAGACGTACTGTGATCCAACCCATGGATTTGAAAAACACCAAACCGTTTGGTCAACTAACATTGGCTATCGTCGGCGCTCCCAAGAGCGGGAAGTCACGGCTTGCGTCCACCGGGCGTAAGTCTATGCTCTTCCTTGACTACGATCTTCGCAGCGAGGCTATTGCCGGCAGGGACCAAACCTTCGCGGTTAAGATGATCGACCCACCAGCACCGGGAAACGCTACGTCCGTTCCGGACACGTTCGACATTCTATCTTCGATAGAAAAAAGCCGTAAGGTTTGCGAACTGTCTTCAGCCGCAGGCAAGCTGTTTCCGGAAGCGGATCCGTCTCTGGAACTGAAAACGCTAGTAATAGACAGCGCCGATTCGCTGGCGAAGCGTTCACTCAACTTTTTACTTTCCTCATCCGACAAAATTCGTCACTCCCTGACTGTCGGAAAGTTCACCCACTATACCCCTAACAGTTGGGTTGGCTGGGTCGCCGACGTGGGCCTTGTGGAAAGTATTGTACTTCGTTGTATTGCAACAGGACTCGATGTGATCTTCATTCTCCACGAGGCCCCTGAAGAATCAGCGGAGTCGACCGAGGAAAGCCCGAAGTTCACCGGCCGTATTACGGTGTATCCAGTGCGCTACGGCCGTCTCTTGAAATACTTCAACGAAGTTTGGCGTATGCAGTTGGTCCCGGGGAAAGAGGGACGGTACGTACCGCAGGTGCGTGTCTGCCAAGATTGGAATTTCAACGCTTCGACTTGCTTGCAACTTGATCCGGTTGAAAAGCCGGACATTGCAGTGATGCTTGCCAAGCAACCAATGAATGTTCGTTAACAACCATCGCTACGGCGATGAATCAAAAAGGAGAGTAAGACCAAATGGCCAAAATCAAGGTCTCAAGGGAATCCTTGGAGTTTGAAACGTTTCCCCCTGGGGATTACGTTGTCCAACTACATGGTTTCAGACCGAAAAAGTCGAAAGACAAGAACTCCACCAACCTACAGCCCCAACTCAAAATCGTGGGGCACCCTACGCTTGCCGGCAAACACGTCTTCTTCAACCTGAATGACGGTGCCGGATTCATTATCCGCGACTTCGCCCATTGCATGGGCTTGTTTATGGACAACGAAGTTCCGGGTCAGGAAGTCGGGGATCGGGGTCTAGAACTTCCTGGGGAGTTTGTGAATTGGGACGATGCCGATCCAAGCAAAGCTCAATATGCCGGTCCGCTTTTGGGAAGAACCGGCCGTATTGAGCTTGCTGAAACGCAGGCGCGTGACAAAAGTGGAAACGCTGTTCCGAACAAAACACGGAACGAAGTTAAGCGTTTTTATTGCGCGGCACCGGGTTGCACGGTTCAACACAAGGAATCGCTTATCCGTTGAACGAAGTAGCGCAAGCGGAGCTTTTGCATACTCCGCTTGCGTTCTTACTAAGGCGAAAAGGAGTAACCATGACGAAAGCAGGAGCAAGTGAAAGAGCGTTGAAGGCGGCGGAGGAAGTGAGGTCGCTCGCCATGGACTATTTCGGTTACGCCACGGCGACTGGCGACACGAATGCGGTATACCAGAAATTCCCGGTAACAGGGGTGGCCGCAATCATCGACGCAGAGTCCCCCGACACCCTCAGCCAACTGTCTGCGCTATACAGCGATCACGCTGCATGGAGCCAGGTCACGTTCGGCACTGACACAGAACGCGGTCCCCTTGGACCGTTAAAGCATCTCGAAAAGGAAGCGAGAGAAGCGCAACAGGAGCCGTTCAACGCCTATGAACACGCTGACTGTTTGCTTTTGGTGCTCGACGCCTCACGGCGGTCGGGGTTGACGTTGCAGGCATTGATCCATGCGGCGGAACAAAAGTTAGTCGTGAACAAGCAGAGGGAATGGCCGAAGGGGCGGGAACCTGACGATATGATACAGCACACTGGGCCGCCGTCCGACACCATACGTACCTGCAACAAGTGTGGGTATGTTGGCCCACTTGTTCTACATCCACCATGTCCATACATGAGTTGTATTGTTCCAGAAGCGGTTGGGACACTTGACGAAGCCTTGTCCCAAGAGGTGGTACTACAGAAACGCATCGAGAAACTGAAAGGAGGACTAAAAGCTGCATGGAACGTAGCCAATCTTGCGGCCAACGGTAACATCAAAATGAAGAGCATTATTACAGAGCAAAAGGAGCGCATCGCGGAGCTGGAGAGGCAGTTGGCTACAGAGACAACAGCCTATGAAGGAATTGCTGAAAAGTACGTGAAGATCATGGACGACCTTTCCCCCTCGCCCTGCGGCGTCAAGGGCCATTGCAAGGTGGATCGGCGGACAGGTAAGAGGCGCGTTGTGGAACATATCTGTACTCCGTACAGCGGTGACTGTGCTAAGCTCCATCCTAGTCGGATTGGTAAGCAACGGACTTGGAGGAGTGGTAAGCCAGGCAATTCGCGGATTTACGCGAATCGTCGCATCACCAACTCCGGCGGTTACTGCGTGAGATGCATGGAGATTGAGAAGGCCGCACTGGAAAGGGCGCGAGATGCAGCGTCGGCTACCGTTACGGAGTTCGTCCAGGCGGTAAAAACCATTGCACCATTGCCCGCTAACACGTGGACGCAAACATGGCCGCCTGAAGTAGCGCTGGCCCGCTTGGTCGAATACGTCAAACTGGAACAACAGCAGCGCATCGCAGAGCTGGAACGGCGGTTGGCTACAAAGACAACAGCCTATGAAAGAATTGCTGAAAAGTACGTGAAGATCATGGACGACCTTTCCCCCTCGCCCTGCGGCGTCAAGGGCCATTGCAAGGTGAGTTGGACGGAGAGGCGGGCAGGTGAGAGGCGCGGAAACGCGGTTCCCGGCATCGAGGATCGTCGTAAGTATGGATCAGGTGGATCGTGGTTAGAGCGTCGCATCACCAGCCTCAGGGGCCACTGCGGAAGGTGTGAGGAAGTCGAACAGGCTACCGATACTGCACTTATCGGGGCAGAGAAAGGCGTCAGCGTCATCATAGATAACACCATCGAGAAGGCCGTCACCGAAGCCCTCGAAGCGGCCGGGCAGTATATTCCCGGCGATCTTCGCGCCCTGGGTTGGTCTGTTGCTATTCATAACGACTATCGACAAGACGGTAAGTTCCACACCTTCTGGTTGCTCACCAAGGGTGGCCAGTGTGTAAAGGGCGAGGGTGAAAGCGATGCGGAAGCATTGAATCAGATTCGGGTCGCCATTCGCGGGAAGGAGGAGAAGTGGCGCCAATAAAAGTTCGCGTTTTTCTTGTTGTACTTGCTCTAGTGTCCATCGTGTTGCTGTGGATTGTCTTTCATCGACTGCACATACGGAAGGATCACTCCAAGATCACCACTGGTTATGATAACGTCGCATTAGGCTCCGCAGCAGTAGTGGAGGGGATCACCACTGGTTATGATAACGTCGCATTAGGCTCCGCAGCAGTAGTGGAGGGCGAATATGACTTCTGTCTTGGGCGTGATGCTGGTAAGAACATTACGACTGCAAGCCGTTGTATTCTTCTTGGGGATGGTGCTGGCGAGGACATCACGACCGAAGATTTAATCTTTTCCATCACCACCGAGTATGGGGAGTGGCGGACGAAGATGAGTCCATCCGAGTGGACGGTTATACGCGGTGTTCTGATAAGGGCGCTAGAGGAGAAGAAACCATGACCAGACGAGGAGCAGTTGCGTTACTGGCGTCTGTCGCCATTCTCGGGAAGGCGGTGAAGGGATGAGCGGCCTGATTCTCACACTGGCGATTGTAGCGATATACTTCAGCATCTTTCGCTACAAGTTGGAAC
>Ga0315293_10000492_pt1 | contig 36591 bp, 35 predicted proteins | sample YL17G13_20_MG_FD_203071 | JGI IMG/M metagenome (GOLD analysis project Ga0315293, IMG submission 203071) | Sediment microbial communities from Yellowstone Lake, YNP, Wyoming, USA - YL17G13_20 | ecosystem: Environmental > Aquatic > Freshwater > Lake > Sediment | place: USA: Wyoming | collected... | reverse complement strand
ATGTTCGTAGGCAAGTTCCGGGCTTTCGTTCATCTGGGGTCTGGGTCTGATTATTATATCCCTTGTCGAATCCTCAGTCTCATTTGCATATTTCAATCTTACCCTGAACTTGTAGGTGCCGGGGGCGGCGTCATTTTCAATCATGTTCTCGAGGGTCAGATAAGCCGAGGAATTCGGCAATATTTCCAACACCTTTTTGTTGGCGTCCCAGCCCCCTTTCCACGAATCCCCATCGAATCCCAGGGAGACGCACTCTGTGCCATTGAATACGTATGAATAAAGCGTGAAGTTCTCGGCACAGTCGAGTATATTTTCAACCCTTATGCTTGTAGTGATATTGCCTCCGGCAGACACAGCATCCTGAAAAGAAACCAGCTCGGCGCGACCATGAGTTTCGCTCTGATTTCCATTTCCATTCTCATTTTTCGCGGCGTTCCCCCCGAGTATCCAATATTCTTCATACCTGGTTGCGCAGGTTTCAGAAGATATGCCGCCCACAACAAAGCCCACGCTGTCCGTGCTGCCCAGGCCTTCCGCCACCATTCTGTATTCGCCATTGTGGTATGCGCCGTTGCAGTTGGGCTTGATGCTGACGGGCACCGCGAGTTCATGATCCGCGTACTTGGTGTGGACATGCAGCTCGCTCTTCTTGCTCACAACCTTCCCTTCCATGCTTTCGGCCCAGATATAGACGGCATACTTATCCGTATCACCCTTGTATAACTCAATATCTACCAGTACATTTTCCCCAAATTTGGCCTTTAGGTCAGAACCAAGATATATCTTTTTTATTCTGATGCGTGAACCGGCTTCGGGAAGATATCCGGCGCCCTTCACCACCAGCATTTTCCAGGCAAGATCATTGCTGCTGTTGGAATCGCTGCAGAAGTGGCCGGTTATGTTCGCCTTCAGGAAATACGCCTCGGAACCGTAGAAATCATCCGGCGTCCACTGCCTTCTGCCAAGATTGCTGGAGCATGACATTTCTGTGGAAGAATTTTTCGGATAGCCTGAAAGCACATTGCCGAATACGTCCTCAATCCAGTATGCAACTTCTACCGGATGTATCATATTGCTGCAATTTGCGTCTTTCAGCGATATGGAATAGAAGGTTGCATTCCCGGATTCCACAAGGAGATCTTCAGGTTCTATTCCGATTCCCAGGTCGCATAAAATCCCGTCTGAATCAATGACTGTTATGTTCCTGCACACAGAGCTGTCATTCGTGCCGATTTCATCGGCGGCGGTTTTGATTACTTTGCCGCAGAGCAGGAAGACCCCCGTCTTATTCGGAAGCCAGTGGCCCGTATCCTCATAGGCGCTGCAACCGACTTCTTTTGTGAAACTGCCATCCGATATCAGATCCCCGGCCTGGCTCCTTATGGAATAATACACACTGACGTTCTCGTAATCTGAGCAGTCCGCCTTGTTCTCTATTTCTATTCTGAAAAGGCTGCCGCATGCAACTCCATTCACCACAGTTGAATCCACTGAAAAACCAATAATGACATATTCTTTCTCCACGATGTCTTCATCGCATCTGTTTTCGCGTCCGGGTGTCGGAGTCCCGCTTTCCCTCCAGGAGCCGTTGCACAGGGACCATGACTTGCCGGCAGAAGAGCCGGAGTAATTCATGGAAGAGGAGTACGACGAATTGTAAAAAGTTACTTCATCGCCGTCATTGTTCAGCCCGCTTCCTATGGCGCTGTCATCGGCATAGAAATAGGTTATCGTCTCATTTGTGACATTCTGGATTGAATTCTTTCTTCCAACAATCAAAAAATAACTCTCCTCTGTCAACAGCGAACAGTTCGGTATGGTATGGCAGGTTACGCTGTCGCTTGTCGCTGCATCGGAAATGAGCCACTCGGACAGGTTCATCTTCATTTTGCACGGGTTGTGTACCTCGACCCATTCGGGCTCCTGCGGATGCACTTCGCTGATGACGGCGCAGGAAGAGACCACATCCGGGAAAATGACTAATAATATAAGAAATATTCCCACCCCATCACAGAACTTTATCCACATCCATTGCACGCACTTCATCTTTATCCGGCGCCTCTGCCCAAGCCTCTGAAAGCCTACCTTCCCACGAAATTCCCTTCCCTTATCTGGTTAGCTACCGATGTAAGCGCACCCTCGAATGCCCTCATCTCCTCCGGGAGTTTTTCCAGGCGCCTCTCCCTGTCATTGCCGTAGACCTCCACATCCCGCACCGACTGGTATGGCGGGCTCAGCTTCTCCCTGTAGCCGATTTCCGTGGGCATTATAATTTCCCCAGCCTCTTCATCTGGTTTATCATGGAATCCATGATATAATCCATCGGTACGTCGTGCTCATTCCTCCGGCAATTCGGGCCGTAACAGTCAGCGTACAGGTGAAAGATGCTGGCAGCAACCGGATCCGCAGGATACCTGTCACAGACGGCAACTTTCCCAAGCCTTTCCGCCGTTCTTAGCAAAACAGCCATCTGCTCGTTAGTGACATATTTTCCCACCTTTTCAGAAAATCTGACGCCGGTCTCAGTTATCACTACATTTCCCGACAGGTCAAAGTCGTCATCTGACATTGTCCCTGCACCTCCATATCCTGCGGCTGAAATAGGAAACCATGCTACCGAAGAGCCTCGAGAGGAACGATGGGTATTCATCCAGCTTCTTCTGGACATCCGCCTCGGTCTGCGCATTGGTGTCATAGCCGAAAGGCGTGGTGATATTCCCTTCCCTGTAAACCATGTCTTCCTTTACGAACACTGGCTCAAGGCCGGTTATTTCTCCATCCTCGTTCGTCACGAACCTTCTCTCCATGTAGCTGCGAGTCTGTAGCATTTCTTCACCCCAACAAGCCCTTGATGAGCCCCAGCATATCCTTGATGTCTCCAAGTCCCGGGTCGCCACCCCCGCTTCCTTTGGCGCCTGCGCCGCCACCTGGGGCGTTCCTGCCGGTATAGATCTCCATGGCCTTGACCCTGGCCAGGTAGTCCGCATGCCCCATGGAGTGGCCTTTTCCAATCTCCCCGGCGGCCATGCCCGATATGTATTCCGAATGCGGGCTGTCGCCCTCCATGCTGGCATCTGTCAGCGAATTTATGCCATTGCCGTATCCATGCGATGTCGTCTTCACCCTGCATCTGCTGCTCATTCAATCTACCATTCCTTTCTTTCAACGATTATCTTGCCGACCTCGGCCATGTACCTTCCGTGGGCCATGGCATTCCCCTGCCCCACCATCCCTGCTGTATAGCCGGCGGTCTGCTTCTCGAGGGGGGTATCCCCGTCCGAGAATGTGGAGGTCACGGTTGTGATGTTTTTCTCACTGCGTACATCCGGAAGATACGTGTTCGTCACCACATGCGTTCTGCTGGGCATTCTCTCATCCCCCATCTTTCATCATGGTCACCGCGAGCTTCGCATGCCTGTCAGCGCAGGCTTTTGCGGAAACATAGAGGGCCTCGGACAGCTTTTCGAGCCCGTATCTGGTCTGCTCATTTACAATGCCAGAGTCCCTGGTCACTATGCCTTCCCTGTAGACTCCGGTCTCTACGACCAGCTGAAAATTCTCACCCCTTGGCATCGCCACCGTCCTCCGGGCACTTGAGATTTCTTATGCTTTCAATTATGGCGCATTTGTCGAAATCGGCTTTGCGCAGAAAAATGAAATTTTCAAATGCGTAGATATACATGTTTGTCTTTTCCAGCACCCCGACGCTTTTCCTGAGCCTTTTCGGGATCACGATCCTGAATTTGCTGTCCACGCGGACCAATGCTGTTTCCATCCATCCCACCTCAAATTTTTTTAACTCTCGGGCAACCCCCCCGATTTCACATCAATATCCTTCAGCGTCTTTCCTGCCCCCGCCACTTTCGCTATGGGCGGCTTTTCTGGCAGGACCTGTTGCTTCGGATGTATATCTTCACTGCATTTTTACGGCCAGGATAGGACGTTTGGCATTTTCCCGGCCGAACCCTTGTAATTATTCCCACTCTTCCCAGAAGCTAAATATTTTCGGTTGCTAAGAATTCAACTAAAAGGTTTACAAATTGCAGAAAGATGAACCATTTCTATTAAAAAATCCGGAAAAGCACACATGATAAAAAGCCAGCCGCTTACTCCTCGCCCCTGCATTCCGGGCAGAGCCACTGGCCGCCCACCTGCTTCAGCTCGTCGGAGTACTCTTCGCAGTCTTCGCACATCCCCGATATTTTCTGCGACGGCTTGGCTACGGAACCGACCCTGGACTTCAACTTCTCCGACATGATTTCAATGAGCTCGGGAGAGATTATCAGAATTTCCTTGTCGGCGATGATGCCCCTGAGCTTCCCGTTCTCAACGACCGGCACCCTCTTTACACCATTCCTCACCATGAGCTTGGCCACATCCAGCACATCGTCTTCAGGCTTGACAGTAATAAGAACGGTCCTCTTCTTGAGTTTTTTCGCCTTTAAGTCAGAAACCCTGACATTCTTCGGGTCGAGGCCCTTGGCCACGATGGTGGTGACATCGGACTCGGTGATTATGTCCCTCGGCTCATCGCCGTTCTCAACGATCACAAGGCAGCCGACCTTGTTGTTCGTCATTATCCTTGCCGCATCTGCCACGGTGCTGTCCGGTTCTATGATTATTACCCTCTTTTTCATCACATCCTTTACCTTCACCACGCAATCACCTTATGTTATATTATTTTTCTCTCTTAAATAGATAGCAGCGAAACGCTTGATGCAAGGCCCGTTCAGGACATCTTCTTATCATAAAACAGACGGTGCAGAGAAGGGCGCGCCATGTAAAATCATAGCCGCTTTATCATTTATTTAAAAAAGGGAATGGATATTATTTTCATGGCAGTTCTAGTGAAGGACGAGATGAACAGGAATGTCAAGACGGTCGCGCCCGATGACACGGTCAAGTCGGCCGCGGAGAAGATGTCAAAATACTGGCTTGGCTCCCTCATCGTGGTCGAGAATGGAGTGGTCGTCGGCATCATAACCGAGAGGGACATACTCAGCAAGGTCGTGGTCTTCGGCAAAGGCCCAGAAAAGGTCAGGATCAAGGAAATAATGTCCAAGAATGTCATAACCATCGATGAGAACAAGACCCTCGAAGAAGCGATAAGGCTCATGAAGTCCAACGACATAAAGAAGCTGCCGGTTATGAAAGGCGCGAAGCTCGCCGGCATCATAACGACCACTGACATCATCACTGGCATGGACAAGCAGTTCGAGGAGGAGGGGGTCAGCTCGAATTCCCTGACAGCCTACAGGGATTTGAAGGTGCTGGTGAGGAGGCACTCCATAGACGTCAAGAGGGAGACGGAAAAGAACCAGATACTGACATTCCTGATATCCAACTCCCTGTACCCGACAGATTCAATTTCGATAATCAAGGCTGTCACCGGAGCGATATCAAAGCCCGTGTTCGTTACGATCAATAAGCCATATTTCTCGCTCGTCAAAATGCTGAAAGCGAAAGGCATCGACCCTGCTGTCTTCTATTTCATAGACGCTTCCTCGAGCGATGACACAGAGTCGAAGGGGAAGAACTACGAGAAGATAGACCCGGCGAACATGACTGAGCTGCTGCTGATAATCGAGAAGTGCCTGCAGACGAACAATTACGACGGGCTGATATTCGACTCCATCTCGACGCTGCTTGCCTACCAGGAAGAAGAGATGGTCATAAGGTTCGCCCGCTCGCTCATAGGCAAGCTGAGGAAGACCAAAGTAAAGGGCATATTCCTCTGCGCCAAGGACGACCTGAAGACATCGCTGATGAAGAACCTGAACATGCTGGCCGACTACAGCGTCGACATCGAGAAGAGCGGGAATCTTGACTGACGCCGATTTTATATCATGATGCCTCTGAAAGCTCCATAATTTATCACCTAGCCAGAATTTTAACAAAAAGAGAATGATGTTTAAACATTATTGATGAATTGGAACTCATTTATTATGAACAAAAAATAAATAATTAATTATCATGGATGTGAAGGCACCAAAATACCCATCGAAATATCTGCCACCATTGTGTTCCCTTTTGCTTCTCTTACCCATGGTAGCAGCATCGAGCGCCCCCATTGTCAACCTCACTTCGCCGCCTGACGGGAATTTATCCACATCAAATAATGTCACCTTTGTGTGCAACGCAACAAGCGAGGAAAACATATACAACGTATCGCTTTATCACGATATCAACGGCTCTTTCAGATTGTCTTCGACTAAGCAGATAATGGAACTGGGGAAAGATTCGAATACCACGCTGCTTTGCCGCTTTGACAATTCCTATACATGCGAAGACGGGCAAGCGGGAATAAACGCGTCCACGGAATTCGAAGCCGGCAGGTTCATGCAGGGCGTGCTGATAAATGACTCCGATACGCTGAGATATCCGGTTTCCGGCAGCATAGTATATGACCACGGAACAATAGAATTTTGGATAAAACTGGGTTTCGATCCGAATGCCGTCGCCAATGCGTGGCTGTTTTCAACCATTCCAAATACAGGCCCGACACTCGAGGACAGCATGCAGATATTTACCAGCTATGACAAGCTATATTTCAACTTCTATGACCCTGAAGGCTATCTGACAAGCGTATACAAGAACATATCTGCATGGAAACCTGGGGAATGGCATTACATAACCGCCATCTGGGACATCGACAATCTGGTCGGCAACGGCGAAGTACTTGATTTATTCACGGATGGATCTTCCGGCTCGGTCATAAAATATCCCAATTTTTTGAACAAGGGGGCATTCGGGTCTTACATGTTCCTCGGAAGCGATTATGAGGGCAACTTCCAGGCAAATTCAGCTTTCGACGAACTCAGGATATCCAAATGGCCCAGAACAGCCGAGGAGATAAATGAATCCTACATCAAAGGCAGCGGCAACCACAGCAGCGAATCCGTCAACTGGACGCTGACCAATGTTTCCGACGGAACATATGCATGGAACTGCCTAGCCTATGACAACGAGTCACAAGCCTCCTGGGGCAATGCAAACCACACCTTCAGCATCGATGCGGTCTCGCCGCCTTCTGCGAATTACATCAACCTGTCGCCCAGTTCGCTTGATGACATAGATCCGGACATGAATGTCTCTGCAATGGCCAATGTGACGGATCTGAGCAACGTCAGCACGGTCATATTCCAGTGGAAAAAATTCGGCGAATGGAATAACGACACGATGGACTTCAGCAACACAACGGGATTGTACGAGAACGCGACGATAACGATTGATATCACTGGCGGCATCTATTACTACAGGATATGGTCCAACGACACGCACGGCCATTCGGGCCTCTCGGAAATGCAGAACATCAGCGCGGATTGGGATTACACGTGGACGGCTTCGCCTCTCAATTTAGGCGCTATGTCCGGATTCATTAATAGCATACAGACGATAGGCAACATCACAATAAACAACACCGGCGATGATACACTCCAATTTTCACTAACAGATAATTGGCCTTTCAATGTTTATTACAACGGGTCGGAGAACCCTTCCTACTATGTCGCCGCAAAAAAATCGATAGGCATAATCGTGAATGCGACTTTCGAGGACCAGTGCAACGAAAGGAACATAACCATGAACGTCTCCGCTTCGCACCCCTCTGAACCGGCATCCCCAGATTTCAGAACGATAACAGGCATTCTGAACTCGTTCACCGGGGGTCCATATCTGAAGGTCATAATCGCCTCGCTTCCCGTTTCGGCGGCGCAGAGCACATCGGGGATAAGCCTGAGCGCAAGCGTGAAGAACATCGGCAATGAGACTGCCACCGGCGTCTGGTTCAACTGGTCGCTGCCACCAGGCTGGGCCATAACATCCGGAAATGCGGAGACATTAATCGGCAACATGAGCCCGCAGCAGACAAATGCCAGCGCCATCATCGTCTCTCTGGGATGGTCCGCGGGAAGCGGCATAGCGTCCGTGTGCGCATATGCGAACGGAACGGGAAACGTGAACGGGTCGGGGTGCGGCATCGTGGAGGTTGCATGCTCCAATTCGGACGACAAGTGCGGCTCGGGCTGCACATATCTCACCGATGACGACTGCCCGGTTCCGCGCGGGAATGCCGGGGCAACTGCATTCACCGGCCCCGGAGGAGTCATACTCAGGGAACCCGAAATGACAATTATAATGCCCGAGAGGGTCGACACAACAAAGGGCAAAAATTACAATATTACTGTGAACGTCAGCAACCACATTGAAAAAACCAACCTGACAAACATTCTTCTGCAAATCACCGGATATCCGGAAACTCTCATAAAAATAATACCATTGTCAATAACACGAATTTCACCCAACCAGACCAGAAGCTTCACACTGGAAATCAGCGTCCCGCCTTACCTCGAAGAGAAGGACTACTTCGTAACCCTTACTGTAACAGCAACGGGAAGCTACGGTGGCGGGGTGAAGTCACTGAAGAGCTCCGGCAGGATCGTATTCGCAGTCCATGGTGTGATGGAAAATGAAACCCTCGGCGCCATCAAAAGCGCTGAGATTGCGCTGGATGAGATGAAAAATTCCGGCTTCAATTTCGAGATGCTTGCGAACATCCTGGAAGATGCCAAAAGCGCTTACAATAACCTCGAGTTCGACCGGGCAAAAGAGATGGCGCAAAGAGTCATGGAACTCCAAAAGACGGCAATCAGGATCTCTTCGCTCTTCGGGCAGCTGGAGAAAGACATCGTGAATGCGGAAAAATATGGTGTAAAGGCAGAAGAGGCGAAGAAAATGAATGACCTTGCCAAATCCGCTTTCCAGAGGGGGGACTACAAGAGGGCCGAGGAGAGGATAACGGCCGCCGTGACTGCGTATCAGATGGAGACAAAAAACATCCTGCCTGTCATGGAATTTTTCTATAAATATTGGCAAATCCTCTTGCTCCTGCTTTTCTCAGGTGCAATGGCATCAATTTTTACAAGAAAAAAACTGAAGATAAGGTCCCTTGGAAAAAATCTGCAGAAAGCGGGGAGCAGCAAGAAATCCGTGAAGAGGCTGATAACGGCTCTCCAGGAAGAGTACTTCAACCAGAACAAGATGTCAAAGCTTGAGTATGAAAATCAAAGGGAGAATTATGAAAAAAGGCTTGCCGAGCTGAACTCCGAGGAGATGAGGCTCGTTTCCAGAATCACCCTTGCTAAAAGCAGGAACAAGAAAGCAGAACTGTTCAGATTGAAGGAGAATGCTGAAAATAGGATGAAAGGGCTCCAGCGTGACTATTTCGAATTCAGGAAAATGGGGAAGGGCGAATACAGTGAAACGGCGAAACAGCTTCAGGCAGAACTCGCGGAGATTGAGAAAAATCTGGGCAGGCTTGAAAAAACAAAAAAATCCAATTCTGCCGCAATATGTTTTTTAGGGCTGCTCATTTCCCTCATGATTCTTCCATGCATTTCAAAAGCCATGGAGAATGTGACAGCAGGGGAAGTTTCCGCTGCCATAGCAGACGCCCAGGGCGTCATGGAAGAAATCAACAATCTTGGCCTGGGCATCGAATATGCCAATGACACACTGGAGGAGGCGAAGCTCCTTTTCTCAAGAGGCGATTATGGCCCGGCCCTGACTACGGCGAGATATGTTTCAGTTATAAAACAAAAAGCCGTGGCTGTCAACAGGATGGTCGACGAAGCGGAAATCAGGATACACGATCTTTCAAAGGGCCACAACGTGTCCGAAGCTGAGATGCTGTTCGATAGAGGCGTTGACGAATTCAAAAATGAAAACTATGAAAAGGCCGAAGCTCTGCTGGCCCAGGCAATGGACATACTGGACGGAATCGAGCGCGAGGCTGCGCTTTCCAAGGCAAGCGAGAAAGGCATATCAGACAGGCTTTCTGATACCGTTTACGAAAACAGAGCCGCGATATCGCTCTCCCTCGTCATTATCATTATCATGATCGCTGCCGTTCTTGCAAGGGCGAGGATGGTCAAAAAATCCGGGAGAATAAAGGCGCTGCAAATGGAAATCGTGGCACTCCGAAATTCAATAAAAGACCTACAGGAATCCTATTTCAATAAAGGCAAACTCGGCAAGAATATCTACGAAGCAAGGATGCATGAATATAAGAAAATGCTCAGGGCGTCGATGGAAGCCCTGCAGGCAGAGAAAACGAACAAGAATGATGCCGATGGAAAACAACGCGGTTGAAATGATCATAGATTCGAATATGGCGCAAGAATCCATAAAACCATTATCAAGAAGTCAATAATAATGTGAAAAATGAAGTGCTTGATTACAACGCAAAACAAGATGACACGGGTTTTCCAGCCGATAAATAACCATTTGTTTAAACATCAACTGCCTGCTTAATTATACAAAATCTTTAATATCTGAATATGGCGGATTTTGCAAAAGCCGTCGTGAGTGCATTAAAGGCCGACAGCATAATCATTCTTTCTGTCCAGAGCAAGGAATACCGCGAAGACCAGAAGGCATCCGTCCACCTGGTGGCCGGGGCTTTCAAGAAGACCTGCTATATCACGCTGAACGACCCTTACGAGAGCATAGCGGGCAAGGCAACCGCAGAAGACATCCGGAAAATATTCTTCATAGACTGCGTGACATCCACCATAAAGAAGCCTTCGCCGGCGAAGGATGTCGTTTTCGTTTCGAGCCCGCGCGCTCTCACCGAGATTTCGATAGCGCTCAAGAAAATCATCCCCGAAGAGAAAACCGATGCCGTGGTTTTCGATTCCATATCCGCGCTCATGGTCTACGAGCAGCAGCTTTCCTCCCTGAAATTCATCCACAGCCTCGTGCTGACGCTGAGGGAAGGGAAGCAGAAGGCGCTGCTAATCATCCTTAAAGAGGACGCGAAGGATGAGCTGATGAAGGACCTGACCATGTTCGTGGACAGGATTGTCGAGGCGGGGTGATTTCATGAGAGGCCTGCGGATGTTCGGCGGTAAAAGGGGAAGAGGCCCGGGGAATAAAACAGCCGATAAAAGAGGTTCAAAAGACGGGATAAAGAGTTTTCAGGGTGCTGCCGGCCAGGCCAAATCAGGCGCAGAATTGATGGATGAGCCCAGAAAAAGCGGGAAGAAGTCCGGGTCCATCGCCGACCGCATGAAAGTAATCATAGCCAAGGAAGCTCTTGAATATGCTGAAAAAATCGTAGATACAGTGCGGGAGCCTTTGATAGTGCTGGATGTTAATCTAAAGGTAATCTCAGCCAACAAATCCTTCTACCGGACATTTAAAGTTGACCCCAAGGAAACCCAAGGCCGGTTCATTTTCGATTTGGGCAACCGACAGTGGAACATACCTAAACTGCGGCAGTTACTGGAGAAAATCCTTCCCAAAAACAATCCCTTTGAGAACTTCGAGATTGAGCACGACTTTGAGACCATTGGGAAGAAAACAATGCTTTTAAATGCCCGCCGCCTTGATACGGTGCAGATGATTCTCCTTGCTATTGAGGACATCACCGAACGGAAGAAGTTTGAAGAAGCGGAATCGATAAGAGTTTCAGAGGAAAGGTATAGAAACATTTTTGAAATGGCCCCCGATGGCATAATAACTTCGGATACAAAAGGTGTGATAACATCATGCAATGCCGCTTTTGTGAAACTCATGGGCTATCCGAAAGACGAGATTATCGGCAAACACTTTTCCAAGCTTCCGACGTTAAGCGCGAAGGACAACCCTAAGTATATCGAGCTTGTCTCCTCTGTGCTCATGGGGAAAACGCCCGACAAACCCCCAGAGATTACATGGACCCGGAAGGATGGGACCCGATGCTTTGGAGATTTCAGTCTTAGTTTAATAAAAAAAGGTCGAAGCATATCAGGTATTCAGGCTGTTCTGAGAGACATCACCGAGCGCAAGAAGGCGGATGAAGCGTTGAAAACTTCCGAGGAGCGGTTCAGGATGATATTCGAATACGCCCCTGATGCGTACTACCTCAACGACCTGAGAGGCAATTTCGTCGATGGGAATATCGCAGCGGAAAAACTGACAGGCTATAAGAGGGACGAGCTCGTCGGGAAGAGCTTTTTAAAGCTGAGGCTGCTGCCTGCGGACCAGATTCCCAAGGCGGCTGCGCTTCTGGTCAGGAACGCAATCGGGCATTCCACGGGGCCTGACGAGTTCAAACTGCTGCGCAGAGACGGGACCGAAGTTCCCGTGGAAATAAGGACGTATCCCGTGGAAATCGCGGGCAAGAAAACCGTGCTGGGGATAGCGCACGACATAACGAACAGGAAGCGGCTGGAAGAAGAGACAAAGAGAAGGTATGATGAGATGGCGAAGCTGAAGGAAGAACTTGAGAGGAAGGTGGAGGAGTTCGAGAGGCTCAACAGGCTCGCCGTCGGGAGGGAGCTCAAGATGATAGAGCTCAAGAAGAGGATAGAGGAGCTGGAAAGGGGGCGAAAAACAAAATCTGTAAATGTTTAAACACAAGGCAAATATATATTATACAGAGAGGAGAAGATTATATATGGTATGGTCAAAAAAATCTTCCTGAGCCGTGGGGTCATAGCTGTATTGATTGTCATTGCACTGGTTGCCTCGGCTGCCGGTATTTATCTTGTCTTTTCACAACAGTCCGCAGGGGGTTTCAACCTGACGCCCAGAGGGGGTGGGACAGGAGGCGGCGCGGCCTCTTCGGGGGCCGAGGTCGGCACCGGGTGGAGCGTGAAGGAGAAGCCGGAGGAAGCCTTGGAAGAAGCCGTTTCCATGGCGCTCAGGGACAAGGCCGACAGAACGCCCGATTTCGCAATAATTTTTGCCAGCTCAGGAAGCGACCTGAAAGCGATACTCGCAAAGGCGAAGGCCGTACTGGGCAGCGAAACCAAAATATACGGGGGGACTTCCAGCGACAGGGCTGTGATGACAGAGAAGGGATTCGTTAACGTGAAGGAGAATGCAACAGGCAGGATGGAGGGCAAAAGAGGGCTTGCCATCATGACTGTAAGTTCCAAAGATATAACCTTTGGCGTCGGGGCTGCGAACTATACGGCCTCCGGCCCGCTTCAGGAGGTGGGAAAAGCCGCAATAACCGAGGCCATAAGGAGCGCGGGAAAATCTCTCAGCGAACCGCCTCGAATTGTCCTTGTAACACCAACGCGCCTTATAGAAGAAGAGGTTCTCGAAGGCATTGAAGAGGTGGTCGGCAAAGGCGTTGTCGTGCTTGGAGGGACGGCCGGGGGACCGCCCAGAGGGGTCATAGGAAGGGATAATGTCTATGAAGAGGGCGTCTCGCTGGCGGTCATCTACACGGACCTCCCTGTGGGCTGGACGTTCGAGGGAGGGTTCGATGTAACCGAGCCCCACAGCGGAATTGTGACAAAGGCGGAAAACCAGACGATAATAGAAATCGACGGGAGACCGGCCTTGGACGTTTATGACGAATGGCTCAATGGTGAAATTGTCAGGCTGTATAGGCAGTATGGCGAGGAGCGCGTGATAAGGGACCTTCTGACACTTCACCCGCTCTACAGAAAATTCACATCTCCCGACAATCAGGTCTATTTCCTTTTCTCACACCCCTGGCCGAAGGATAAAAACCTCGTTGACAGGGCAGTGATGACATCCACAAAGATTAAAGTGGGGGAGAGGGTATACCTCAGCAGCGGGACATGGGAAACTCTCCTGAACAGGATAGGAAACCTTCCGAAAAATGCGAAAATCATGGGCGATATGACTGACAAAAAACCGATTTTTGGAATAGGATATATCTGCAACGGTGTCATTGGCGCGATACCTGAAAGCGAGAGGGAAAAGATGCCGATACTGCTGAACTACGCGAATGACTATGCACCTTTCATAGCACCCTTCACGTCAGGCGAGCAGGGTCACTTCTTAGGGATAGGAAACAAGCACGGGAACCTTCTCACGTCGTTCATAGTGATAGGGGCACCGGAGGACTGAGCAGAAACAAAGCGAGCCTCCCCTTTAATTAATGGACGACCATTATTTATCATTATGGGTGAAGGGCTAGCTGACATCATGAATTTTAAATGCCTGTGCTTATGAAGCTGTTCTGGAAGATTTTCCTTTCCGTTTTTGTTTCCTCTTTTCTCACGTTCGCCGTGTTCTTCTATGTGGTGTTGGACAGACAGACAGCCGACGCCGAAAAGCATATCATTGAAAAGAACAGTATCACAGGAAGCCTCGTTTCCGATGAGATAGAAAAAAACTACCTTGAATCCAAGTGGCCTTTTGAAAGCCTGAGAAAGATTTCGGAGCGCGAAGACTTCCTGTTCTGGTGGATTGTGGATGAAGACGGCGTCATATACATGGCCGACAACGCCTCTTTCATGGGCACCAAGGCATACGACTATTTCCCTTCTCTGGAAAGTGCCGAGACAGGCGAGAAGGTCTCTCTCGACGCCGGGCAGAATTACGGCATCTTTGTCAGGAGCCTTCAGATGGGAACCAGGAAATGGTCTTTCTGGCTTGGATTTTCCACCACAGAAATCTCAAGAATGGCGAGGGACATCATTTTTGCGGGCATCCTTATATTCTTCTCGGCCGTGGCCGGCCTGGCAATTATGTTCTATTTCTTAATCTCATATTTCACCAGACCCCTGTATGAACTTGGGGAAGGGACGAAAGCTGTCGCAAGTGGGAACCTTAACTACAAGATGGCCGTCAGGTCAGGTGATGAGATAGGCGAGCTGGCATCCACTTTCAACCAGATGACACTCGGCCTGAAACACGCCCAAAAACAGGTAAGGATGCATGCGGAAGAACTTGAGCAGAAGGTAGCGGAAAGAACGAGGGAACTCGGCACAAAAGTCAAAGAGCTGACCGACACCAAAACCGCCGTCCTGAACATGATGGAGGACATGGAGGAGGCCAACAAAGAGCTCATCGGCACCAAAGAAGAACTCCAGAAAAGCATGAAAGAGGTCAAAGAGATGGACGTCAAGAAGGACCAGTTCATCTCGATAGCGGCCCATGAGCTCAAGACGCCACTGACGTCCATCCATGGCTTCTCCCAGCTGCTGCAGAACAGGAAAGTAGCGAACAATTTTAACAATAGGAACAAGTACCTGAAAATAATGGACCACGAGACGAAGAGGCTCGCCAAGCTTGTCAATGACATACTCGACCTTTCGAGGATGGACCTCGGGACCATGAAATTCACCTTTGAAGAAGTGGATGTGGACGATGTGATGAAAAATGTCCTGAATGAAATGAGCGTGCTGGCGAAGGAGAGGGGACTGAGGCTGAAATCCGACATCGGTAAGGGCCTGCCTAAAATCTCCACAGACAGGGAGAGGCTGACCCAGATTCTCATAAATCTCATAAGCAACGCAGTGAAGTACACCGAAAGGGGCGGCATAGACGTGAGCGCCTTCAGAGACGGGCAGCATTTGCATTTCGTGGTGAAGGACACGGGAATAGGCATGGCGAAAAAATACCACGGGAAGCTGTTCGAGAGGTTTTACCAGATTGACTCGTCCTATACTAGGAAGGCCGGCGGCACGGGGCTGGGGCTCTCTTTGTGCAAGGAGTTCGTGAATGCCCTAGGGGGCGAGATATGGTTCAAGAGCAGGTTCAGCAAGGGAAGCGAGTTCCACTTCACTCTGCCCATCCAGGCCCCCCGGCATGCCAAGGCGGAGGCGCTGAAAACCTGAATCTAAAATCTGATTCGAAATGAAGCGAAAAATAATCATAACCTGAATATGAATGTGACATGCCCAGAATTATCCGACAATCTTCTTTACCCTTCTGACCAAGTCATCATTGTCGAATGGCTTTGTGATGTAATCGGCGACGTTCATCTTTTTCAGCACGTCTTTCCCGGTTTCCGAGAATTTGGCCACGGTAAGGAACGCCACCTTGAGGCCCTTTGTTACGGGGTTCTTCCTCATCCTTTCGCAGACCTCCCTGCCTGACATGCCGGGCATCATCATGTCAAGAAGAATCAGGTCGGGCTTCACATTCTCGAGCTTTTTCAGGCACTCCTTCCCGTCTCCCGCGGTCACCACGTCATAACCTTCCTGTTCAAGAACGGCTTTCACAAGTTCCTGGAGGCTCTCCTCGTCGTCCACGACCATGATTTTTTTTGCCATATTTGTTATATCCCTCTTTTTATATTAAAATATATAGTCAGCCGAAATCCAGCGTCTTGTCGGCGAACATGGTGAGGTCCTTCACCAAGTTCTGGTTCTCCTCCGAGGGCACCGAGTCGCCCTTGAGCATTATGAAGACCTTCTTCGTCTTTTCCTGCTCGCTTCCCGTCATCAGATTGTGCGTGAATCTGACTATGGAGAAGATTTCCTGATAAATCAGGAGTGCGGAGATCGTGTCGAAAAGAAGGACGTTGCATTTCCATTTTTCCATGGCAGTTTTTATCGCCATCCTTATCGCTGTAAGTTCTGTCGGCGCCGAAACGAAGATGCAGTTCTTGACGGGCTTCGGTTTCCCGTAGTGGGATGAAAGCACGTCAATGAAAAAGAAGTTCTTGCTATCGATGCCCATATACCCAAGGTCTTTTATGACATAGTTGTGGGGCTTGCTCAGACAAACATAGCATATCTTGCCGTTTGTTTTACCGACGGATTTTATTATCTCCTCCAGCCTGGCCTTGTATTCCTTTTCCCCGATCAACAAAAGCAAAAATCTGTTACTTTCGATTTCACGGACTATATCAAATGGCATAGTATCAATATTATGAATTTCATTCCTTTGTTTATAAATTTTCAATTATGTTTAAACAAAAATGCAATTTATTTAAATGATATTAATAAATTAAGAAAGATGGGTGGTTCCTGCAGGATTCACGACACCACGCTCAGGGACGGCGAACAGATGCCGGGTGTCGTGCTCGGTTTCGGCGAGAAGATAAGGCTCGCCGAGAAAATCATGGAGTTCGGCGCGGACCTCATCGACATAATGCCCGTGGTCTCCGATTCCGAGTTCAGGGTGACCAAGGAGCTGGCGGACATGTTCGGCAAAAGGGTTTCCGCCACCTGCCGGATAGTCAAGTCGGACATCGACATAGCACTTGATGCCGGAGCCGGAAGGATTACGCTGTTTGCCCCGCTCTCTGATTTGCACATAACCCAAAAACTGGGGATTAGCAGGGAGGAAAACCTTCAAAAAACGGTCGGGTTGATAGATTATGCTAGGGAGCACGGACTGGTCGTGGATTTTGCCGGGGAGGATGCCAGCAGGGCGGATTTAGATTATTTGGGCCAGTTTTTAAAGGAAATACATAACAGAATCGCTGTTTTCTTTATGGCCGATACGGTCGGATGTCTCACACCCACATTAACAGGAAACCTCGTCTCCTATCTTAAGAAGAGCTTCAGCTGCCAGATTGGACTTCACATGCATAACGATTTCGGGCTGGCAACCGCGAACACCATAGAGGGTGTGCTCGCCGGGGCGGATTATTTTTCAGGAACTTTCACGGGGATTGGGGAAAGGGCGGGAAACGCCCCCATCGAGGAGGTGTGCGCCGCCCTGAAGATGCTCCACGGAAAAGACCTCGCGGTCAGGTACGAGATGCTGAAGGGGATATGCGACATGGTGCAGGAATTTTCCGGCGTGAAGCTGCAAAAACACAAACCCATAACAGGGCAAAACGCCTTTGCCCACGAATCCGGGGTTCACGTGGACGGCATCCTGAAAAACCCGAGAACCTATGAGTCCTTCGACCCCGCAGTCGTGGGGCAGGAAAGGAAAATCTATGCAGGCAAGCACTCCGGGAGTTCTGTCCTAAGAACCATACTTGAAGACGAGACGCAGATTTCAAAAACCCTGGATTTCATAAAAACGCTGGCAGAAGAAAAGAAAGTTTCCTTCACCCAGAGTGAAATGCTGGCCTTCGCAATCAGGATTAGTAATGAACGAAAGCTCGTTGAGGCCTTATGAAAAAGGCTGTCGTATTGTGGCTTATATACAGGAAGCTGAGACCTGCGCTGGGGATATCGGTTGCTTTTATCCTGCTGTCTGGCGTATTTTTGGGTGTTTTCAACATGAGTCTCGTCATGGCGGCTTTGGGGTTCTTTTTCATAGAGCTGTTCGGCGCTTTCTACAACGACTATTCTGACTTTCCTGAAGACATAAGGAACAATAGAAAAGACAAGTTCACAACTTGCAGGATTATCAGCACGAAGACATGCCTGGATTGGTCTGTCATATTTGCAATGGTGGGGTTTGTTTTTTTGTTTTTCACTAATTATTTGCTAATGTTTTTGGGCATTTTCTATTTGTTTTTGATGTATTTGTATTCAAACAAAAAAGTGCATTTGAAGGGTAGAATTTCAGGCTATCTCATCCTATCGTCACCTTTTCTGCTACTTCCTCCGTTTGTGGCCGTGATGAATGGTTCCCCTTTGCTTATGGCGCTCCCTTTATCATTATTCTTTTTCCTTCAGTACATGTACATCCTATGCCAGAAGGATTCGACGGATCCGGCTGACAAAAAAAATCCTTTTAAGACTTGTGGCTGGAAAAGGGCAACCGGTATCGCAACCCTTTTTGCAGTTTCGGCTTCGATACCCCTGCTTTTCATTTGCATTCAAAACCCGTATCTGATTATTGTTTGGGCGTTCAATGTCACGATAAAATTTACCAACCTCTATCATATATCGAAGAGAACCATAACGAGGTCTTTAAGAGGCAGGATTATTTTGCTGGAATACCTTACACCTTACATCTATTTTGCAGGTGGAATATTATGATACTCGACCTGCTGGATTTCATCAGACTGAGGATATGTTTCACCGTTCTGCTGATATCTATGTCCGGCTATTTGTTATTCGCCTCACCTGATTCTGGTGTCCTGTTGGCAGCCTTGAGCATGTTTTTCGTTTTCTCCGGCGGTTACGCTTATAATAACATAAAAGATAAAGCAGAAGATTTGCTGAACCGTGGCAGGATCAATCCGATTGTAAATGCCGATAAGAAATACATCATCGTTTTGTTTTGTTTCATCACGGGTTTTATATGCTCTCTTTTCTTTTCCGGTTACTCGGTTGCCACATTCCTTTTTATACTGCTTCTCAATTTTTCATACTCATTTTTCAGTATAAAGAAATATTTTCTAATCAAAAATTTATACACGGGTTTTGTAATATCTTTGGCTTTTTTGTTCGGGGCCGCTGCTGCGTCGACGTTAACGGCCGAAGTTGTGATATACTATTTACTGATGTCGTTCTTCATTTTCATAGGAAGCCTGATTTCGGATCTCAGGGATTATGCCGGGGACAAAAAAACGGGGACAAGGACGCTCCCCGTTATACTGGGGTTTGATAAAACTAAAAAACTGGTATATTTGCTGTTTTCTCTTTTCTCTTTCATGGTTATATTGCTGCCAAAATTCACTATCCTGCTGCCTTTTGTGTTGATAATGGTTTGGTTACTCCGAAAAAATGTATCGTTTGCGCATTCTTTCGGGGGACTTTCATTAATAGCATTAATAATGTGGGCGGTGATGTGACACATGTGTTTGGTGACTTTTGACTGGAACAAAAATGATGCGGTTGAAAAATTCAAAAAATATGAGAAACAAAAAACAGCCTCATGGGCTGTTGTAGAGCTTACAAATTTGTGCAATTTCAGGTGTATGTGGTGTTACGCCGGTATTAATAATAATTACAAGCCTGAACATATGAAAAAAAGTGACGCTAAAAAATTAATAAAAATACTTGCGGACTCCGGAATTAAACAGATTACATGCTCTGGAGGCGAACCAACCCTTTATCCGGACCTGACAGACTTCGTGAAAGAATGCAGCGACTATGAAATTATTACCCACCTGAATACCAATGGTTTCCTTCTTTCAAAAGAATTCGCATCTGAGCTTAAAGATGCGGGTTTGTCACAGGTCCAAACAAACATCGATAGCATATCTCCGAGGGAACACGATAAAGTTCGCGGTAAAAGCGGTTCTTTTGATCAAGCACTGAAAGCGATAAGAAACGCCAAAGAATTGGGTTTGACCGTGGTTTCACAAACCGTTTTAACAAAAAATAATGAGAAAGAAATTTTTGATATCATGAGAATCGGAAGAAGGCTCGGCATTCAAAGATTCAGGGTATGGGATATGACCGGAGAGGGTGACGCAAAAGATAAGATGAATTTGGTTCCTACTAACTATGTTAAATCATTGCAGGAAATTAGTAAATTCGCAGAGCAAAATGGTGCAATAAACATCGAATCGTGCGACCCTCTTTTTCCATTAGACTTCAGAACCGATCTTTCCTGTTCTGGCATGGGTTGCGTTGCCGTAAGAGGCCTTTTGATGCACATTTCACATCTTGGGGATGTATTTTATTGTGCGACTCACAGAAAACGTCTCTATAATATTTTTAAAGAAGGTAGGAACGGGAAAATAGGAATATTTCACAAAGAAATCGTGGATAACTATATAAATGGTATTAAGATATCCAGAAAATGCGTGCATTGCCGCTATTTTAGCAAGTGCCGTGGTGGCTGCAATACACGGAGAAATTTTTCACCAACCGGCGTTGATTACTTTTGTAAATACGGGTGATTATTAACCATAAATCACGGTGAATTTTGTTTGCAAATTTTCTATTCCTTCAACTTTCAATTTAGGGTTTATTGTCTGCAAATATCCTAGCATAACCATTGCAAGAAAATTCCAGTTGTCTTTTCCTGCCTGCAGGCCAATCGGTGGATTCATCACTTCTATTAAAAATTGTTCCCCCTTTATCATTTTTATTTTAATAAGGCCCCACCCCATCGACTGAAAAAGAAATTTTAATAGAATGGTTTTCCTTTCTTTTGTTGAATTTTCACTTACCACCCCCTTAAAAAAATTATATGATATCTTGGTTAACTCTTTAGGTAGGATGAGGTTATTACCAAATAAATGGAAAAGTGTGTTTTCAACAGGAGATACGAGCTTTCCTCTGAAATAAATTTTATTCCCGTTTTTTAAAATAAAGATGTGTTTTTTTAAGACATTTTTAATAGTAAGATTATTTGAAAGTCTAAGGCGTATTAATTTGTTATAGTATTTCTTATCTTTTAACTCTAAATTAATATTCGGTTTTCCTTTTTTTATTAAATACTCATATTCCGATTCTTTGACTGTCTGTTTATAATTTATATTTTCGATTTCTGATTGTGTGACAATTTCTAACATGCCTTTATAGAAGCCAACTGCAAATCTGTTTTTTCCTATGACCCTAGTAATGCATTCATTCCTGGTTCGTAAATATATGACATCATTCTTTTTTACCAATTTGATGTCATCTAACAACCCCAAATTTATCCATATCTTTTTCCCGATGATATTAAATACGACTGTTACTGGCATTTTTTTTATGGCAGCGGGCAGATAATTGATTGTTAAATTCATCCAGTCCCTGGCCAAATCTTCCATTTGCTTACAATAACCCGCAGATTCGCATTCCTTTATAAAATTTGCTAAAATATCCTCGAAGAAAAAAACGTCTCTCCTGCCTTTTAATTTGAACCTGTTTATTACCCCGCCAGCAAACGTTTCCATTACGCCCCTTCTCAGCGACTCAGACAGCCTCATGTTTAAATTTTTTAATCAGAAGTTTAAATTATATTGCATGAATGGCTCCGCTTTCAGCGAGGGTGTTAAAAAAATCCGGTTTTCTAAGGCGACGGGGTACTTCGGGAAGCATCACGGCGATGTCGTCGACTTCTCGCTGGGCGAGCCGAAGGACAGGCCACCGGCTTCTGCGATTGACGCCTATTTAAAATCGCTCAAAGAGGATGGCAACCGGTATGCGCCGGTTCAGGGACTAACGGAGTTGAGAGAAAAACTCGCGGAAAAACTCAAAGAACAGAACAAGATAGAAGCAACCCCGGAGGAAATCTTTATAACGAACGGCGCCACGGAGGGCATAGCTTTCTCCATCATGTCCTTGGTTAACAGGGGCGATGAGGTCGTAATAACGGAACCCAGCTACCCCATAATTGCCCCGATGGTGAGCTTCTGCGGCGGGAAACCGGTTAGTCTTTTGCTGAAGGAGCAAAACGGCTTTTCCCCGGATCTTGAAAAGCTCAAAGAACTGGTAAACAAGAGGACCAAAATGCTGGTCATAAATACACCCCACAATCCGACAGGCACCGTGTTTGACAAAAAATCCCTGAAAGCCATGTCAGAGATATACCAAGGCACAATTCTGGTCGACGAGGTCTATGAAAATTTCACTTATGAAGCGAATCATCATTCTCTCGCTTCCCTTGCAAATCTCCCCGAAAACGTCATCACCGTCAATTCTTTCTCGAAGACGTATTCCATGTGCGGCTTCAGGGTCGGTTATCTGCACGCAGACCGTGATGTCATAAACCAGATGGTAAAACTTAAGCTGTGCATATCCACGTGCACCAGCAATCCGGGCCAGAAAGCAGCGGCCGCGGCCCTCGAAGACAGAAAATTCCCCCAAACCATAAAAAGCAAGTTTGAAGGCAGAAGAAATCTGATGGTCAGGGGACTCAGGATGCTCGGTTTCCCTTTTGTTGAACCAGGGGGTGCATTCTATGTATTCCCCAATATAACCGAAATCGGCGATGACGAAGACGCGTTCAGATTTTTTCTTAAAGCAGGCGTGCTGACCATGCCGGGAAATGTTTTTCACAAAAGATGCAAAAAACATGTGAGATTCAGCTTCGTCGCCGATATCGACGAGATTAATAAAGGTCTCGAAAGGTTGGAAAGAATCCTGCCTTAGGCTTTCTGAGGAAAGTGTTATAATCAGTCTGATAAAAGGGGTCGATGACCTTCGAAATGTTTTAAAGCCTAAATGACCTTTGTCTCCGTGAGCCTTATGTCATTTTCGTCTATCAAAAGCTCGTGTGGGAGCTTCGCGTCGAACTTCGTGTACCTCATCTTGTGAGCTATCAGGGCCCGCATGGGCTTTTCCTCGAGTTCCAGGAACAAAAGCTGTACGATGCCGTCGCATTCAAAGGCTTCCTGTCCGCCGGAGTCCAGCTTCTCGTCGTTTTCCGTCTCGCAGAGGAGGAGCGAGGCCCTCGTGCTCTTAAGGCTGTTTATGACGTCTATAAGGTACGCCCTGTAGGATTTCCTGTTTTCTGAAAACATGAGCAGCTTGTTGACGTTGTCTATCACTATCCTGTCTATCTTGGGATAATTTCCCAGTATCTCGACGAACCTCTTCATAGACAGATTGCTCTGGCCCATGGGAATATACTCGATTGCAAGCGTCTTGTCCAGACACTTCTTTATGTCGGCCAGCGCTTTTATTGAGTCGCAGGCCTTGACCAATTCCTCCTTTTTCTCGTTGAGCGTTATGTAGCAGCACCTCTCCCCCTTCCTGGCGCCTTCGAGCAGGAACTTGAGCGCTACAAGCGTCTTGCCTGTCCCCGGACCGCCGGATAGCAGGACGACTGCATTTTCCGGGTACCCTCCTGACAGAAGGCGGTCCAGCTTTTTCATTCCGGTCGTAACTCTCATGGAAATCACACTTCGAATTTCGGCATCCCGATTTCAGAGCCTTTTATTTTGATCAAAAGGAACGCATCGCCGTCTTTGATGAAGATGTTCGAGGGGGCTTTCTTCTCAAGCGTCCCGATTTTGAACCGCTCCAGTATCTTCTTCGGCAGCATTATGCGGTTGCTGTTGCCGAGCTTGCCGGTCGTCAGTTCATTAATAAGGGCGTCTTTGCCGCAGGGAAGGATGATGAGGTCGGTAGTATGCTGTTTCAGTATCTTGTACTCGTCCGTATCGATGGAGAGCCTTATCTCTATGCCGCCGTTTTGCATGTCTATGCTCCTTATCTCGGCCATAGTTTATTTACTTGGGTAAAATATTTAAACCTTTTGACAATAAGCATATTTTTGAATATTTATTAACAAAACAAGAATATAATATGCCAGGACGTGGCGCAAAGGCAACGAAGAGGGTGAAGGCCGCAGCGGCCAAGGGAAAACAGGCACCGGCAAAGGAAGAGTTCATAAAGACCGGCGTAGAAGGCCTTGACAGTCTTTTCGAGTTCGGAATACCGAAAAGGAGCGCCGTCCTCATCGCGGGAGGCGCCGGCTCCGGGAAAACCCTCCTCTGCCTGCAAATGCTTGTGAATGCCGCCCGCCAAGGCAAAAAATGCCTCTACATGTCCTTCGAGGAGTCCGGCGAAAGGCTCAGAAATCATATGAAGAAATTCGGCTGGGACTTGGGGAAAAGCGAAGGCAACATGGTCATAGAAAGGTTCAACCTTTTCGACATTTCCAGATCGATAGATGCGTTGCTGGCGAAGCAGTCCGGAGACCTTCTGATAGATGTGAAGCCCATGATTCTCCCCGGAAATTTCAAGCCAGACATAGTGGTAATAGACTCCCTCACCGCCATATGCTCGGCTTTCATGGGGAAGGAGGAAACCTACCGCGTCTACATCGAGCAGCTTTTCAGGTACTTTGAGCAACTAGAGGTCAACACGTTCCTCATATCAGAGACAGAGCAGGAGCCTAGGATATTCAGCCCCACGGGGGTGGAGGAGTTCCTCGCCGATGGCGTGATTGTACTCTACAACATAAGAAAGGGGAACGTCAGGGAAAACGGGATTGAAGTCCTCAAGATGCGCGGCACGAAGCACGAGAAGAAAATCGTTGCCATGCAGATAACAGAAGGCAAGGGAATCGAGGTTTACCCCCAGCAGGAAGTCTTCGGCGTCGGGTGAGCCATTATTTTATTGCCCGCCAGTGAGAACCATTTCTTATGAGTTCCTTTACCACCTCTTCATTATTTTCATCTAAAAATATGACGGAGCCTGAAGTTTCCATAAACCGATAACAGACACATGAACAGACGGACTGAAAAAGCAGAACCAAAAAATAAGCGGCATTTTTCCGGATCAGTCTTTGCCTTTCACTATCGCCTTTACGTCTTCATAGGACGTCTTCTTCTCTTCAGCCTTCCTGATTTCTTTCCTCATTCTTTTAACAAGCACAGAAAGGTACAGAACCACCGTCAGCAGGACGGCGACAACCAGTATGAAAACGGGGTTCGACGCCACGGCCATGCCCGTAACAGGGCCGACGGCACCGGCTATGCATGCATCGTCAACGCAGCCCAATGTGCATTCCTCGAACCTGTACTCCGTGCCATTCTGGTCGCAGACGAAAAGGTAGTTCGCATTGAAGCAGTATTTCTGCGAAGGCACGCACATCGGGCTTGCAGCCCTCGATACGCAATCGGGGCAGGTGTCCCTGTCCTCCCCATTCTCAGGCTCGCAGAGGCCGTTCCTGTTGCACTGGCTCGTGACAGTGAAAGTCACGGGGACCGGCTCACCGGAAAGCGCGAAAGTTGCGTCGAGCTTCGGCGAACTCACCCTGTAATGCAGGAATCCGGCGTCTTCGGAAAATGGAATCATGGTCAGCGTTTTCCAGCTGCCATCATTGATGTAGAATGTGATGGTCTTGGCGTCGACATTGTTTTGGATTAACCACGACCTGTTGACCCGCAGGTCGAATACGACCAGCTGCGGCTCGCTCTTCAGGCCCGTCGTGTTTATCTGGAAATAGTCATATATCCTCTCCGAGTTGCTGTCCACCTTGTAGACCTTCACGACGAACTGCGAATCCTGCCCGGTCAGATTGAAATAAATCCTTTCAAGGGAAATGTCCTTCTGCTGTATTCCCAGCTCGACATTCCCGCCAGTAGGCTCGACGTAGAACGTGTAGGATGATGCCCCTGAGAGTGAAAGAGAAAACAAAAAAACTAAGCATGCCCATGAGGCCAGCTTGAGAGCATTACCCATGGTTTTATTATTGAAGGGTGGTTTTTTAAGTTTAAACCAGCACCCTCAGGTTCTTGCTCAGGTAAGCCTGCAGGGCCTTCCTTCCCTGCTCGTGCCTCTTCCTTATCTTTATCTTGCCGCTCATGCCGACTATCGCGGAGAACATGTATTCCTCGCCGCTGTATATGTCCACGTGCTTGCCGCCGAGCTGCGGATTCACAAGGAGATAGAAGCTGCTTCCGACCTCCTCCCAGCCGAACTCAATCTCGCCTTTTGTCGTCGCTTCCTTCGGCTCGACGTTTATCTTCATGCCGAGCTCCTTCTCTATCTGGATTATGTTCTTACCCTGCTTGCCTATCATCCTCGCGACAACATCGTTCCTGACCTTCAGGGATATCCTGTTGTCGCTGAGGAAATCTATTTTCATCTGCGGGTCCCATTGCCTGAGCTTGCTGTAGATGGTCTCCTTCGCCAGTTTCTTGACTCCGGATTCCGCGTCCTCCTTCCCTTCGCCGACCGGGACCATGACGTTCTCTTCTCCGTACGTGTATATCTCGAACTCCAGCTTCTTGGTCTCGAAGTTCCTGACCTCGACCACTGGCCTCGTCAGGTCCTCGTCCTGCATCCCCGTCGGTATCTTCACCGTCAGGGATAGCGAATAGACAGACTCTATCTTCCCGTTCTTGATGTAGATGACCGTGTCTATCACATGCGGGATTATGCCCAGTTCGACCCTGCCGATGAACCTCTGTATCGCGGAGACAGGATTGGTGGCGTGCACGACGCCTATCATGCCCACGCCTGCGAGGCGCATGTCGCTGAAGACCCTGAAATCCCTCGTCTTCCTGATCTCGTCGAATATGGTGTAGTCAGGCCTGACCAGCAGCAGCAATTCCGCCGTCTGCTCCCAGTCGCCCTCAAGCGGCGCGTACTGCGTCACTTCCGGGCCGACCTGCAGGTCCCTGGGCTGCTCGAACGTCTTGACTATCTTGTCGTTGGCGATCAGATAATCGGCGATGCTGGCGGCAAAAGTGCTCTTCCCCGAGCCCGGAGGCCCGGCTATGAGCACGCCGCTGGAGTTCTGGACTATGTTCTTTTCGAGCTCCTTGTGCAAGTTGTAGTCCGAGAGATGCACCTTTGCGATGGGCCTCACGGCAGTCATCTCGAGGGCGTCGGAGAACGGCGGCTTGGTTATCGCTATCCTGTAGTTTCCAAGCTGCACCACGACGGCTCCCAGCTTGCTTATCTCTATGAAGGAGTCCGCATCCGTCCTTGCCTTTGACATGACCTCGTTTATCATGGCCTTTATCTCCTCCTCGGTGCATTTCTCGGCCCTTATCTTCACGAGCACCACTTCGCCAGGCTTCCCCTTCTTTGCCATCGGGGAGACGCCGGTCTTCATGTGCACGGACTGCGTGTCCGGCGTGAAGAAGCTCTCCAGTTTAATCGTCTTCAGCGGAGGCTTCGGTATGTAGTGGACGGCTATGTTCTCCGCCTCGGCAACAAGTGCCTGCACGTAATCGGATGTGACGAGCAAAGCCTTCTCTGACTTTGCGGCGTCCCTTATGAGCGCGTCTATCCTCCCTTTCTTGGCGAGCTGTATCTCCTCCATCGTGGGCCTCTGCCCGACGAACTCGATCACTATCTCCTTCTTCTCGCCCGCTTCCCTTATCTTCTTTATCTCGTCAAGCCCTGTGAAACCGATGTCCCTGTGCCGCGACGCCTGCGCCTGCAGCTCGTCTACGACAGCCATGGGTATGATTATCACGGACTTCTCCATTTCTCCTTTCCTTATCAGTTCCGACAATGTGCCCGCAATGAGCACGCTCGTGTCCGGAACGATTCTTTTTGCGTTTTTCATGTAAATCAACTCCTTTTAAAAAACATGATTATGATTCTGCAACTGAATTGTGCAAACTGCATTCATGTTCATTTTTTGTATTTTGTAATTACTTTAATTACCCTTTTTGTATTTTTAAGTTCTGGTCAATTACTGCCTAGAAAGAGCAGCGTTTTCCAGTTCTATTCCTATATAGACGTGAAGCAATCTTTAAAAAGGTTTGCCCTCTGAAATTTCAACACGATTGACGTTCAAATAGGCACTGATGGTCAATTCGGATATATAAAATTTTCTGCCAATTATTTTCATGGCGAAAGGACTGGACCTCGGCCTGCCCAGCTACATGGGAAGGGGCATCATAACGGGCATCACAGCCGACGGCCTGCCCGCTGACATCTATTTTGCCGAAGGCAGATCGCCCCCGAGCAGAAGAAGGATGCTCAGGCCCTGCCCTGACGAAGGCATGGTTCGCATGGATGCCAATTCCGAGACCACCGTGGATCAGATGAGAGCAACAGGAGGAAATCCTGATCTGCTGCTTTACGACGCCATGATGGGCGATACCGACGGGATACTCGTTGTGAGCAACGGCTTCCAGACGAATTGCGATGCTGTCTGGGAAGGCGGACATGGAGTGAAACTTGTGGGTTCTGAAAGAGGAAAGGGAATATATCACAGGATAAAGGAAGGGATGCCAATGTATCAAGCACTCCACGATGGCCTTAGACAGGCAGGCTCAGAAGTTGATGATTTAAGGACAGCCAGAATCGCTGCCGCCCGGGACTACGATAGATATCCCAACATTGTGAACATCGGCATAGTTATCCGCCCGAGAAACTGCACGGGCAAGGGGGCCATGGAAGCGGATGATGTCAGGGTAGATGATGGGATTTCTTCCTTGAAGAGAGGGGAATTCGTGGTGTATGCAACATACGGCGTTCACAATCCACCCTATCATGCCGGATTGCCCCCCAATATTTCACCCCTGAATGGGTATACAAAAATAATCAATCTTGATGCAACAACTCCGGATCAGCTTGTTCAAGAGGTCTGGGAAGGCCTGCCAAAGGAAATACTAGTCGGTGTCGCCGCCGCGATGAGAGATGCCAGCCTGCCGAAAGGATTCAGGTTCGCCTCCAAGAACGTCAAAGAGTGAAATAATTGATTCTTCCCTAGATATAAATTTTAATAGGCACTACAAATATCTGTTATGAAGTTTTTTTACATCTCCCTGAAGCCTTTTGAAATTATAAGCGCAAGTTCTTTGAAGCGCCTCGCGAATCTTTCAGCCGTTTCCAGGAGCCGTCCCAAGGAAGAGGACGAGGAAGTCAAGTTCGAAGTGGAGGCTGCGAAGGAGGCCATAGAGGAATCCGAGGAGGAGATAGAGGAGTCCCAGAGGAAGAAGAAGGAAGCCGAGCGCAAGGCCGAGCAGGATAGGAAGGCCAAGGAGATGGTCCAGATGAGGTCCGAGGCCGATCAGGAGAGGACAAAGAGGGAGCAGGAGGAGGCCAAGGCCAGGGAGGAGATACAGAGGCAGATCGAGGCCGCGAGGAAGGCCGAGGAAAAGGCCGAGCATGAACGGAGGGCCAGGGATGGCATCATGCTCAAGAGGGAGCAGGAGAGGAAGCTCAGGATGGATGCCGAGAAGAAGGCAGAGGAAGAGAGGACCATAAGGGAGAAGATACAGGAGGAGATAAAGGCGAAGGAGCGGCTCCTGCGCAGCGAGGAAGAGATGATGATGGCCAAGGATGAGGCCGTAATTAGGACGGAAAAGGAGAAGATGGCCAAGACAGACGCCATCCGCCAGGCCAAGATAGACGCCGCCAGGAGGGCGCGCGAGGAGGCGGAGAGGAAGGCGGAGGATGAGAGGAAGGCCAGCGAAAGGGCGCTGAAGACGGCCGAGGGGGAGAAGAAGGCCAGGGAAAGGGCAGAGCTCGAGGCCGCCCGCAGGGCCAAGGAAGAGGGCGCGAAGATGAAGGAAGCCTCCATCAAGGCGAGGATAGACGGGGCAAGGAAGATAAGGGAGGAGGCCGAGAGGCGCTACAAGGAGGAGATGATGGCAAGGGAGGAGGCCGAGCACAGGGCCGAGGAGGAGAAGAGAGCCCGCGAAGAAGCCGAGAGGCTGGCAGTGGAGGAGAAGAGCCTGAGGCTCATGGCCGAGAAGGAAAGGTCGGCAATGGAGAGGAGGCTGGCGAAGCGCGAGGCCGAGAGGCTGGAGCATGAGAAGACGCTCCTGAAGCGCAGGAGATTCCTTGTCATCCTTGGAAGCCGCAGGAAGATGACGCCGGAGAAGCTGAAGAGCTTAGTCAGTGCCGCGAAGAGGAAGATAAAAAAGAAATAATCGGCGCTTCTGATTCTATAGGTATCAATTAAATATCACGGAATTATCAAATTAGCTTATGATGTTCCCCGACATTTTCAGGAAGCTCGCTAGGGGGCCGCAGATAGTGATGCTCAAGGACGCCGCCATAATCTCTGCCTTCACGGGCATCTCCCCCGGCTATCTGGTCGTCGATGCCGGTGCAGGCTCGGGCTTCCTCGCGATCTACATGGGCAACCTGGTGAGGCCGGACGGCAGGGTGGTCTCCTATGAGAGGAGGCATGATTTCGCATCTCTGGCGGAAAGGAATGTGAAAAAGGCATCCATGGAAAAGTACGTGATGATAAAAAACAAGGACATCTTCGAAGGCATAGATGAAAAAGACGTCGATGTAATCACGCTCGACCTCATGGAGCCGTGGAAGGCCGTGGAGCACGCGAAGGGCGCGCTAAAGGAAGGAGGATTCCTCGTCTCCTATGTGCCCTCGGTCGAGCAGTTCAGGCAGTTCGTCAGGGAATGCGAGAAGCATGGCCTGAAGCACGAACAAACCGTAGAGTGCACCATCAGGGAGATGGTGCTCAAGGAGCAGGGCACAAGGCCCCAGATAAAGGGCCTCATGCACACAGGCTATATTACTTTTGTAAGGAAGCCATAATCCGGGACAGACAACGGATCATTTCAGTCTCTTCATCGTCATGTCCAGACTCAGCGATTCCTCTTTCCCGGTTTTCATGTCCCTGAGGGTAAATCTGCCGCTTCCAATCTCCTTCGGCCCGACAATCAGCGCATAAGGGATGCCCCTGTTGCCTGCGTACTCAAGCTGCTTCCTGAGGTCCCTTCCCATGAGGTCGGTCTCCGCGCTTATGCCGTTTTTCCTTATTTGCTGCGTCAGCTCCATCGCTTTGATGCGCGCCTCCTCCTTCACGGGAGCGACGAAAAGCTTCACCGACAATTGCATTTCCTTCCCCTTCACAACCTCCATGAGCCTGTCGATGCCTATCCCAAAACCAGTTGCGGGCGTGTCCTTCCCGCTATAGACTCCTATGAGGCTGTCATACCTGCCGCCGGATGCGACAGAGCCAAGGTTCTCGCAGCCCTTCACGAATGTCTCGAAGACGAAGCCGGTATAATAATCGATGCCCCTGACTATGCTCAAATCGGTTTGTATGTTTTCAGCACCCATTTCCTTTGCGCTTTTCTTTATTTCCTCCAGCTCTCCGGACTCTTTACCTCCAGCTTTCTTTGACCTTATCAGTTCAAGGAGCTTCTCTATCTTATCATCCGGGATTTTCCTGCTCCTCATCTCCGCCTTGACGCCGCTTTCTCCTATCTTATCCAGCTTGTCTATGGACCTGAAGACCTCATTCTTCTTGCCGTCCGGAATGCCGGCCTTCTTGATGAAAGCATCTACAATCTTCCTCGAGCTTATCCTGAAATAGAACTCCTTTATCCCCACAGCTTTGAGCGAATCGCTCACCAGCGCAAGCATCTCGGCGTCCGCACCGGTCCCGCTTGGGCCGATGAGCTCGGCGCCGGCCTGCCAGAACTCGCGCCACCTTCCGGCGCCGGGGTTGTCGTAGCGCCACATGTTGGTTATGTAGTAGAATTTCACAGGCTTCGGGAGCGCGGGGTTCGACGCCACTATCCTGCATATCGGCACAGTCGGGTCGAACCTCAGCCCCAGCTTCCTGCCGCTCTTGTCGGTGAACGCATAGATTTCCTCCTCTATCTGTGGCCCGGACTTCTTGGCCAGCAGCTCGAAATCCTCGAAGGCCGGCGTCCACACCTCGCCGTAGCCGTAGGCCTCGAAGACCTTCCTTATCTTCTCGGAGACCGCCCTGCGCCTAGCCATCTCTTCCGGCAGGAAGTCCCTCGTTCCCCTTGGGGGCTGGAATCTTGACATTTTCACACCTAGGTCTTTCTCTTGATTAATTTGATTATTATTAATAATAACGTTCCCTGATATTCCTGTTGCTCGGGAAACCGCCGCCTCGGCGAGTATTTTCAACGTATCGAAAACCCTGATTTCAAGATTAGTTCCTCTCAGCAGAATAGGAAGGTCTGTGCAGCCGAGGATTACCGCTTCTGCCCCTTTTTCTGAAAGATAGTTTGTGATTTCTTCGGCTCTCTTTCGGTCTGCCGGGTTTTTCTCGCCTCCAAGTATTCTCATTATCATCCCCGTTATTTCTTTCTGCATCCCGGAGGCGGGGAGAAGCAGTTCTATCCCATATTTTCCCAGAGTTTTTCCATACATCCCGCTCTCGATGGTTGATTCCGTAGCGAGCAGCCCCACCTTTCCGATGTTTTCCGCCTCTACCCTTTTTGCGGTCTCATATACAATGTTCAGTATCGGTAATGATACGGATTTTTCGATTTCATCCAAAAAGCGATATGCTGTGTTGCAGGGAATCACCAAAAAATCTGCACCAAGGGACTCCAGTTTTAGTGCTGCCCCGATGAGCATCGATACAATCTTGCGCATTTCACCCCTCCCCTCGACAATGTCCGGGAGAGGCAGATTGAATATGATCATTTCGGGGTAATCCTCGTCATACTTTGCCCCGTAGTTTTTCTGGAAGATGGCTATGATATCCTGATAGAACATGGCCGTCGCTTCGGGGCCCATGCCGCCGATGATTCCTATTTTTTTCATCGGCCATCACCCGCCTTTGCCAGATTTATCAGCCGCATTATCCTGTACGCCGGGGGTATGCTGTCTGAAGCTTCGGGCGCAATGCTTCTGTAGGTCTCGCATAAATCCAGCGCCCTGTCGTATGACGGATTGCAGCCTGTGTTCCTGAAAAGTGTAATGTCAACCAACGAATCAGAGAGCAGCACCCTGTTCTGGCCTCTCTTACCTATGTAGGGTACTGCCTTCCTTTTTCCAGGACATTTCAGCTTCTCACCGTCAAAACCAACACCCTCGAAATATCCGGGCTGCGTAAGGCCTATTGTGCCCAGGCCATAGCCCCTTATTATCCCGTCATAAACGGATTCGGACTCGTCCGGACCTGTCTTAAAACCGACACCGCAGTTTTCCATGAACCACAGGGCTTCGGCAACCTCCGCAGGCACGTAAACGATGCCAGCAGGCCATCCGGCAAGCCTGCCGTTGGAGGCGGAATTCTGGTAGTTTCCCATGATGCCTGCCGGGAAGTCCCTCATCCTGACACCCCCTTTCCTGGAAGGCGGCAACTGCGACTCTATTGCTTCCCTGTCCAAGGCATCAACAACCTCGTTAAAAAGCCTCCAGTAATCGTCCCTCCCCCACAACTCATAGGTGGTATACACCCTGCCTTTGAGGCCGAGATTCATCATGATGTTTTCCAGCAGTTGCTTTTTCCGCCCCTCCGCATTGGTTTTGCGCCTCGCTGTCGTTCTTGCTTCGGCCTCAGATTTGGCATTGAAAACCTCATAGACCCCGGCGATGAACGGGAAGAATTCTCCCCCGGACTCGTTCTGTACGCATTTCGCGACTAGAAATCCGTCCAGCTGGTCAAGTGGCTCGAATTCCAGACTGGGGCTGACATTCATGCCATAGTATAGATTACGCTGCCTGACGCCGGGCAAAGAAACAGCTTCCACAACGGGCAGCGCCTCAAGCTTCTCTTTCAGACGAACCAAGGTGAACGCATTCACCCATACTCTTCACCCCGCTTCTTTCCAGCATCTGCCACCGGACCGTCATTATTGATTAGCAGAAGAATGATGTTTTTCTCCAGACTGAAAGCGATTGCTATATCGGCATCCGAATCAAGACCGTAATTCCTTCTTATTTCCACAGGGAGCAAAAGCCTGCCCTTAGAATCCAGACGCAATTTCCTGGTGAATATCTTCCCAGAACGTGCTTTAGAATCCGGGCTGACCGTAGCTCCAGCAGCTTCCATGCTTGTGAACTAAGTCACCCATTTTATTCACCGAATGGTAATATGCTGTCACATATATTTAAAAATGTGGTGGGAAATCAGCTATTATGCACGCTTCCTTCTGATTTCAGCAACGTCGCCAAGGGTCAGGACAGCATGCTCCTCCCTGCCTTTCGGTATGAATGCGTCCGGTTTCTCATAAAGCTTCACACACAAAAACTTCTCGAGTTTTTTTATTACATTCTCCTCGAGCTCTATGCTCTGCTCCGCCTTTTTTATCAGCGAAGCCCTTTCGCTTATTTTCGAGGCAAGCTCCTCCTGGGTTAGACCCCTCTTCTGCCTCTCGCCCCTTATCTTTTCGCCGAAGTTCTCGATCAGGACGCAATCCTCCCCGATAATCGGCTTTGGTAGCGCATTTTTTCTTACAACCGGCATAATGACAGGCATCTCTTCCCCCAGCTTCAGGCAGCTTTCGCACACGGTGAAAACGACGCCGTCAATCCGAGCCTTCCTTTGCGTCAGAAGCGGCTTTCCGCAGATTTCGCATTCAGCCATTCTATTTCCTCGGGTTTTTACAGAGTTGTATCTTTGTTTGCTGTCATGATTATTGATATTTCATCATAAATATTATTTTCCGTAAACGCTCGCGGAAGCTTTTTCCGTAAACGCTTTTGCCTGCTCGTAAGAAAAGGGTTTATATTATCTATTTTTCCAGAAAATACAGAAACTACTCAAAAGTGGCTAATATTTAAATATTTTTGCATCATATTATTTACCATCGCCGGTTGAATGCACCTTTCCAATCGCGGCGAAACATTTAAAAATAAGTGGTATAATTAGTAAATAGTAACAAAAAGGATTGATATGTTGGGTTCACAGGAAGTATTGGACGCTTTGAAGAACATAGGCCTCAATCTATACGAGAGGAAGATATATGTCGCTCTGCTCGCCAAGGGCGTTGCGACAGCCGGCGAGGTTTCTGAGATAGCAAAGGTCCCAAGGTCCAGGTCCTATGACGTTCTTGAATCGCTCGCGGACAAGGGGTTCGTAGTCTCCCAGTCGTCAAAGCCCATAAAATACGTGGCCCTTTCGCCGAGGGATGCCCTTGACAGGGCCAAGGACAGCCTGAACAGGGACCATGCGGAGATGATAGAGAGGATCGACAAGATGATGAAATCCCCGCTCGCAGACGAGCTTGAAGGCATTTACAAGCAGGGATTCACGATGATACAGCCCTTCGACATCGCGGGCACGCTTAAGGGCAGATACTCGATAAACCAGCAGATAAAGTCGCTGCTCAAGGGCGCAAACAAGTACGTAAACGTCATGACCACCGAGGAGGGGCTCAACGAGTTATACTCGAAGCATTACAACACGCTCAAGAAGACCAGCAAATCAGGGGTCAAGCTCAGGATACTGGCCCCGAAGGCGGACGCCAAGCTTTCTGAGGCCTTCTCAGGCATAGCCGAGCTGAGGAACGTGGAGAAGCCCCTGGGAAGGGTCATGATGGTGGACGGCGAGCATTTCCTGCTTGCGCTGACGAACGACCAGAAGGTGCACCAGACGCAGGACGTCGCATTCTGGGCAGGATCCGACCACGTTGCGAAAGAGGTCCTTGAGCCGCTTTTCGAGAGCGTCTGGTTCTCAGCGAAGAAGTGAAGCCAGTCTTCCGGCTGTTTTTTAGAGATGGAATAGCGATTCAATAATTTTCATCAATTGTTAAATTGCTGAAGAAATCTGACAGATTTTTTGGAGAGGCGAAACGAAAAGATTGAAGAAAAATTTCCCTTTAAAGACTGAAAAAGATGGCGGGACTTTCAATTTCTGACGGCTTGAATTGAAAGGATTTTTAACTACCAGCCTTCGTCCCCGTCCCAGTCTTCGTCGCCTTCGTCGACGTCTTCTTCCCAGAATGGCATAATCATCACAGCTAACAAAACAATACACTAGAGATTTAAATAATTATCGCCTTTAGAAATCGCCCGCCAATTTCTTCGGCCTCGTTTCATTGTAAAGACCGCTTCCTATTTAAAATTTTTTGCATAATAATATTCATGAAATCTTCATTGGCGTTCACAGTCTGCTTTATAACCCTGGCGCTCCTGTCTTTGTCCAATGCCGCCAGTGCAGCGCCGCTCATAAACTTCACAGTCGCTCCGCGCTACGTGGATGCCGGGCAGCAGATAGACATTTTCATCTACCCATACGGCGATTCGTATCTGAAATACCTCTACGTCTACAGGGACAGCGGCCTCTACGGCACCTATGTCACGTACATAGACCTCAACTGCTCATCGTGGCGGTGCTACAACGCAAGCAGGGCCAAGTTCACGATACCGGCTGGATGGCCGGGAGGGAACTACACGCTGAAGCTGTACGATTATGAAGCGCGCACCTATCTGGAGCAGCGCATATACGTGAGGGGCACCCTGCCGGCGGCAGAAACTTTCATTTTAGTCCAACCAGGCACGGTGAACGCCGGCCAGAGTTTTGAGATGCGGGTATGGCCTGGCTCCATGGGTTACAGCAACTATGCCTACCTCTACTTCATTGGCTACCCCGGCGATAACAGAACGTTTTCAGAGCTGATGGACACCATCAGGCTGAGCTGCGATTCATACCAGTGCTTCAAGAACGCCTCTGCAACTTATGCCACCCCACCTTCATGGCCAGCAGGGAAATACGCCCTGAGGGTATACGATTATCTGAAAAACGGATTCGTCGAGAGGAGCTTTTTCATCCTCTCCAACAAGACAATAATGCAGCCAAGGCTGGCGCTTGTCCCGGGATTTGTCAACGCCGGGAACGCCGTGAAAGTTTCGGTTGATGACCCCGGCTCTTCCCTGGGATACAGCGGCCTTGTTTACGTGTCAAAGGACAACAGAAACGTCGCGTACTTCAGAC
>Ga0315293_10000490_pt1 | contig 36672 bp, 48 predicted proteins | sample YL17G13_20_MG_FD_203071 | JGI IMG/M metagenome (GOLD analysis project Ga0315293, IMG submission 203071) | Sediment microbial communities from Yellowstone Lake, YNP, Wyoming, USA - YL17G13_20 | ecosystem: Environmental > Aquatic > Freshwater > Lake > Sediment | place: USA: Wyoming | collected... | reverse complement strand
CCGCCAGGCCGTTACCCGGGAAATATCATCCCCTATTTTCCGGGGTCGGCCGCCGGGATGTTTCAAAACTGCATTATTTTTTGTTTCAAAACTCCCACACTCTATATTCCCCCCATGTTCTAGTTTTGAAACATCGTTGTCAGCGCCCTGGACAGCAGTAGGGATGTTAAAAACGTCTTCCAGGGGCTTATCGGTGCCCACCGGACTAATACCAACCGTCGCGCCGGTCAGCGAGACAGTATATTCCCCTCCTCGCCACTGGGGGGAAGATAACCAAATTTCAAAAGTCAGTACCCCACCATGCGGTAAAAGTTCTATCCCCTCCGGTATAACGCCTTCCAGGACTGGGACAATCTTTTCGGCCACTTCAACCATCGTTGCATCCATCCCCGTCTTTTCCTTAAAGAATTTCAGGGCGTCTTTCAGGTCGGTTGGCTGGACATAAGCCTTTACCCGCTCCATGATGTCGCCGCAGTAAATTAACCTATTCAATTATTCCCTCCAAATCTTCATGAATGCCAGGGATAATCATCCCCTTTAATGTAATAAAGCTTAGTATAAGGTGGTGTTTTTGACTTTGATTCAGGAGGGTCATCAGTATCATCCCAGTCCCTTATCAGATACCAGATGACCTTGCAAGCCTCGGATAATTCGTACCAAAGACGTCTCATCTTATCTCCCTGACCACCAGTGAATCGGGTTTAACATCTGGCGATAATTCCCCCATATTTATCAGCACCATGCGGCCTTTTCTCGCAGCCCCACGCTTTCCGTCCATGGCTTTTACCTTTACAACCAAGTCGGGCTGGTCGGGTGGGTGAACTGTAAAGTGGCTGTATGGGTAGGCCATAAAATTTACTACCTTGCGGCAAATTCTTTCCATTGTTGTAATTTTAGGGGTGTAATAGTTGGCTGGTTTTCCCATTCCCTTAATTGATATATGAGATTTTCGGGGCATTTCGTATCTTCGAGTATTTTGAGAAGTTCATTGACGCTTGGCATTGTCCCACGTTCTTTTAACTCCTTCATCAGTTCTTCAGTGGAGAATTCATCAAGCCCTATTTCTATTACTTTTATCATCTATTCCCTCCTTATACATTTTTAAAACTGAACCCTTTTAAGCCAACTCTTTTAAGCCTGAATCTCCGTAGGTAATTTTGAGCGGACAGTTTTATAACTCATCACCTGATGTCTATTTGGGAATTCCTTTTTAGCTTGTTTAAGCAGTTCTTCAATCTCTTTAACTGGGTCTCCATAGAATATCTCACCATCGAATAGTCTCATGGCATATATAGCCATAGGCAGAGCAAGTCTGTAATGTCTCTTCTGGCGTATAAGTTGTTCAACATCCTCCTTTAAGTCATTTGCAGCATCGTAAGAATTCTTGTAATCCTTCCCCATCAACTCACCAATTTCTTTCAAGAGTTCATCACTCGTCTTAACAATGGCACTAGCGTTAGCAATATCACCAGCAACCTTTACCCCATAATCATGGAAGGATTGTTTGAGCGAAGTATAGACTTTTGCTTCGTGGTCTCTACGTTCTTTACTTCTATAATTCTGGTAGTGTTCTTCGTAACCTCGCATCAGGAGTTTGAGGAGTAATTCCTCGGTGAGTTTATAGTCATTACGTTTACCAGCTCTAACCACATGCCATGAAGTCTCGTTGCGGACAATCAATCCCACGCCATCATCAGGAAGTTCAGTGACTTTGACCAGATTGGAGGGGACTGCAAATATTACCTGGTTCGCTGATTTGAAATAACCTTTATACTTCTCCCTCCCGATATCCCCAAAGAAATCCCCCCGTGTAACTTTAATCTCGTATATTTTCACTATTGGGTGTGCGAAACTCTTGGGTATCGCGATTACATCTGCTATCTGGACGTTACTAATTTCCACAGAACCCAAAGGCATATTCGTCCACACCATCCAATTTTCGTTGCAAAGATATTGGGCTAAATCCTCAGATAATTCTCTGCCCTTCCATTCTTTACTGTTCATCTTCATTTCACCCTCACCATCCCATTCTCTATTTCCACCTTACCTAGAATCTGCATCCTCGTAATTATGTCAATAAAGTCCTCTTCGCTTAGTGAACGGAACCGGCATTTGATTACCCTGTATAACTCTTTTATTGGCATGGACTTACCTCGCGATTGTGTATCACCTGCATTATGGTTGGTCTAGTCCATATTCTTGCCAAATCTCGCCATTCAGATGAGTAGTTAATCCACTTATCAGGGGGTTGGTAAAGTTGAGCATGGGGCATAAATCCAGCCTGCCAGACATTCTCAAGGTGCTCCTGTGCCTCGCTTATAGTCTGACCATTGAAGGCTAGAAGAACATAGCAACGCAACTTACGCCGATCTAGCCCCTTGAGTAAACTGCCTGCGTTTCTTAGTGAATAAATTGAACCTTTAGTATCGCAGGCAAAAAAGAGTTGATAGATACTTAACGATCGTAATTCCTCAGCATCCTCCCATGATAATAATCCTGCTGACAGACCTCCCGAAAACTGAATCCTCTTTTCAATTCGCAACATTTGATAAACTTGGCGCTTGTGAGTTCTATTACATTGGAGAAAATTATTGTCCTGGATGATATTACCGATAGCGAAGCCCGATAGTTGCCTCAGTTGGCCCTCTCGATTCGGAACCAAACACCAAGGGCATTGATTATTGCATCCTCTACTGGTGAAGGTAACGCCTTGTTTTACATACATTCCGGCGATAAATTCATCGGCATGATTATTGAAAGCCGGACCGCCAACTTTGACGACTGGATAATATTGTCCCCACGCCTTAGTTAATCTTTTTGCCTCCTCAATATCCCAAGTAAATGAACAGGAAATATGAACCTCATTGGATTCTGGTCTTATCATCGGTGGATCGCCAACGAAAACATAATCATCCTTTGGTGTAAAAGAGGTCCGCCGCGGGAATACTCTGATAACTTTCATTTAACAACCATCCTCCGCCGGTGTCTCAGTGTGCTATCCTTTCGCCCTTTAGGCCGCCCGATATGTATTCCCTCTTTGCGGGCCCGGGCCTGGCCGGCCTTAGTCCTCTCCGACCGCCGGTCACTCTCATACTTAGCCGCCCAGCTGACAAAGGCGATAAATACCTCTCTCATATTGTTGTCAGCCTGCAACCATCCCTCCTGAATACTGACAACCTGGCAATGGTAAAGTTCGAAATTGTTTATCAGTTGTAGCATCGGACCGATACCCTGTCTTGAGAGTCGGTCCAGCGCCCAGACTATCAGGTAATCATACCGGCGACCGGAGACTCTAAGGGCATGGAGAAGTCTCGAGAGTTCTATCTGGTGGCCGTTCCGCCAGGCGCTTTCATTCTCAGAGTAAATATCTTTTATCTCGATATCATTGCGGCGGGCATAGTCCTGAATAGCCGGCAGTTGGTTGTCGGTAGTCTGCTCGTCGGTCGAAACTCTAAGATACACGGCGGCGGTTTTCATTGGGGGAACTCCTGACGTAACTTTGCCTTTTCACTTTCCCAAAATATATCATCCATAAGAGCATCTGGAATAAGTAACTCACGCAGGTTATTCTTTAGGAATACTGGTGTGCATGTCTCTTCTGCCGCTTCGACAATCTCTTTCACCCATTCGATGCGCGGCGCTGTCTTTTTAGAGTAGGGTGTCTGAGCTCCGATGATTACCCAGTTGATACCGTATGCCTTGAGGGATAAATCAAGGCCAAATTCAAATTCAGAGGCTATTGATTCCAGTAAGGGTTCAAAGGACACGAATTTTACAGTTGCCTTTATCTTACCAAGTTGGCTGATTCTCTGGAATGCTTCAAAATGACCAATGGGAGTGTCATCATAAGCATGTGGCACACTCACCCCGACCCAGCAGTTATCAGGGAACGGCGACCACTTGATTAGATTCTGCGGTTGTTTGGTGAGGAAGATAAAGGTCAAATTAGGATGAAGCACAATTTCCTCAAAGATGAGTTTAAGCCATACTTCCTTAACCCACGCCCCAAATAATTCTACTGTGCTGCCGATAAAGACGCGGGAACCTGACTGTAGTTTGTCTAATTCTCTAAATACTCTGGGGCACCATTCTATTTCCGTGTCCCACTTGAACCGCTTATACATCCTGCGGGCATAGCAGTAGGATTTACCTTGATTATCCTTACAATCTACTGGGCAGAGTCCCTTAATGGGGTTAATAGTGTAACCTGGGCGACCATCGTCACTTCGTAACCATTCTATTTTCGTCACTCTAGTACCTCCCTTTCTTTATCTCCTGGTGGACTAAGACTTTATCTGTCGTCTTAGCCAAATAACATCATGACCCTCAATATCATAACTACCCTTAAACCTTGAAGGTGTTATTTCTCCGTTATTGAATGAAACAGCAAAAGGTTCCCATCCCTTTTTAAGTAAATCATTAACGTGTTCAACATCACTTCTTTTTAATTCCCAATTTTTCATCTTCTCTCATTCCTCCTCTGCTAGACTTTTTAAATGTTTAAATTTAGTCCTTTTAATGATGCTTTATATTTAATTTCTTCAATGGATATTTGTCCTCTTGTAAGCCACCACCAAATAAATCCCTCTGCTGTTGGAAACCGTTTAGAGCTTGGTAATCCTCTTACCCAATGTCTTTTAGATGCTCTGAACCACGCTTGGGCGATTTTAGGGTATCGTTCCCATTCAAATAATGTCCTACGGTATGTTGTCATGGGGCATAAGATACAACCCAATCTATCCCAACCATCAATGTCATAAAGTTTACAATAATTTAATTTGTTTTGGTCTATATAATCCCAAACATCATATTCAGTCCAGTAAAAAAGAGGGTTGACAAACTTTTTATGATTACGTCCTTCTTCAACTGGAGCACGATGTTTACGACTTGTAGATTCTTCGGCTCTGATACCAGTAATAAGCACACGGCCCTTGCCGGAATATTCTTTCAGAAGTTCACAGCACCAGCGTGATTGACGCCTTGGTAACCCTTTTCGCTCGATACCTTCCCAAATTGAGTATTTAGGTTTCTGGATAATCACAGTCGGGTAATGTTCACGCATAAACTTAACAGCTTCTGGCGGGTCAATCCCTGTGCGGTTATGAACGATTTCGTACTTTACACCAGAAAGCCGAGTTATATCCTCGGCAACTTGGCAGTCTTTACCACCTGCTGATAGACATAATTGATAACCTTCCGATGGTTCATTATCTTGGATCAATTTGATAGAATATTCTATTTTGGTTAAACCTGCTAAGTTATATTGGGTTAATCCTGTCTGTATAGACATATCATCATCCTAGACTTTTTCGCCTTGCGTTTTTTAATTCTATTTTTAGTTCAGCAACCCATTTCGTGTTGTTGATTATCCTAGTTTTCAAATCTTCAAAGTCTTTTTCTGCGTGTTTTAAAATGAGTTCTCTTTGTTCAAGTTCCTCTTTAATGTCTTTTACTAAACGCATCTTTATTCCTTCAGACTTTTCATCTTGGTCACGCTGGACTATCAAATTGAGCCAGAATTTCAGATTGTTCTTTTAATATTCTTCTCCTAATTTCCATAGGCATAGTGAGAAATTCTTTTCTGGTGAGTCCGACTGATAGTAATTCTTCCCCTGCTTCACTCGTCACTGGCAGTACTGGGGGTTTGATATAGTTAGTTGCCAACATTTTCAAACAGTATTTCAGACTACTCTTGAATCCAGGGGGTATTGTCTCTCCGTCAGTTTGCAAATAGATACTCAAATTATATATTACTTGTGACTTATTCATTGTCTACCTCCTTATCTTCTGGACGGACGGGGCAACCTTTAAAATACCACTCACACTTTTCACCTATACACCTGATATTCTCATCGTCTGTGTCTGTTACAGAGCAATGCCTGGTCTCCTTACTCTTGGTAGGGAATAATTGAGATGGGTATTTATCCATTGGTATTTCCCTTGCCTTTGATGGCTGAATCTATCAGTTTTTTAGTATGCCACGTTAGACTATCGGCATTTATTTTTATGTTGTATAAGGTGCAGAATTGTTCAAATGTTAAGTCCCAATAGTCATCAAATACCTTAACAATCCTCTCCTGTTCCTCTTTCTTGGCATTTATCAGGTCTGTTTCCCTACCATCTAGTTTTTTATTGAGTTCAGTTATTTTCTCCTGAGTTTCACCGATAGCGTTCCTTACGGCTTCCTCCACCGCTTTATTTAATCGAGGTTGTAAGAGAGCGAGAAGTTTACGGGCTTTATGTGTACATTTCTCTTCAAACTGTTCCCAAGAAGTATCTCCTATGAAAGGTCTATGACCCCATTCAAAATCAGGATTTATGAATGTATATAATATCTTTGCCCATTCCTCCACCGTCTCCTCATCTGACATACCGGCAAGGTAAGCGATTTGGGCATCTGCAAATGCTTTACCATAGGCAATATCATCTATAAATGCTACTGATTCTCCCTTCAAATTATCCTCAATAAATTTCCCTCTGATTTCTCTTAATTTTTCATCTGGCAGTCTTGATGACATTTCTTTACCTCCTCTTATTCTTCGGTCTCTCCTGGCAGTCCTTTGACAAATCCGCAATCGGCATAAAGCCTATAGCGCTTTAATAGCTTTCAAGGCTTCAATGCCCAACTGGAGAGCATCATCCAAGTCTTGAGACTCACCTTCAAAATCACAGGTTTTTTCCAGTTCTAATATTTTAATGGCTTCGTCTATGGCCATGGTTCACTCCTCCTCCAACTTTACTTTTATTGCTTGTGGCATAAACCATCCATGAGGTTCAGCTCGTAAATCAGGACTTGTGGCAATATAACCATATCTCTTTTTGATATATTCCCTTGTCTCTTCCCGAGTCCTAAATAAAATTGGAAGGCAATCCTCATATAGAATATGCTTCCTATCACCATCAAGTTTATTACGTTTATGCCACTGTGCTGCCCATATTGTCATCTTTCACCTCTCTTAATTCACTCTGACGATAATCGGAACGAGTCAGGGAGAATTGGGGGCTGGTGAGCTTAAACACTCTATCTCGCCACTTAGTAGAGCATCTCTCTACCCTACATCGGGGGCTTTGTGTGATTTCCCCCTGTAGATGTGGGTGTTACCCATTCGAGCACCCCCAATCTCCCACCTGAGCCTTAGCGAACTGGCATTTCGCATCGGATGCCCTTCCATTTCGGCTCAGGTAGCCAGCCAATCAGCCGTTCCCTGTTGTACACTGACTCTTACCGAGTTACGCCTTCTCAGTAGGGTGGCTGGCTTGCCGGCTCGAATCTTTTCACCTGTTTAGTCGCATATTTTCTGAGAATGACTCAGTTCCAGGACACCAGCAAAACTCTATTCAGTTAGACTCCTTTCCTCAGTAATACTCTTTATCCCTTCAAGATTGGTTAATCTCCCTTTATTAGGGAGAATTGGGGGCTGGATTTGCCGTCCACTATGCGTCCTACGGAATCCACTCTTTTCAGAGATTTGCGCATCACCCCCAACTCTCCCACCTGAGCCTACTATCCGACATGGGTTAGCAATTCCACATGCTTCGCTTCGGCTCAGGTAGCCAGCCAGTCCCTATTCCGTAGTTCCTTTATTCCCCGATGTGGGGAGGACGGAATTGTTGCGGTTGGCTGGCTTGGTTGCGCTCCCGTATACAGGATGCGCTTGCTGGCTGGTTTACAGTCCATTTTTCGGATACTCTGAGTCACGGCTAGTTCCCGCATCATACCGCACCAGCTATTTAGTTAGACTCCTTTCTCAATTAGTGTTTCCTTAAATTAATCCTGGTATTAAGTTTCGATGGGTCCATTATTATGTCCTCCCAGACAGGGGGATCTTCAATTACCCTCTTAATCTTGCCGGTGTTCGCGTACCTGACAGTCACCGGGCCGCCGATACAGATATCCCTTAATTCATTTACCCTTGTCCGGTAGACGATATCCTTGGCTATTGATGGCATATTTCCTTTACCCCCAATGTTATTCGCAGCGCACTACCCGGGCCCGGATGACACCACCAGCATAGACAGTCACCCTGGCCACCGGATGTTTTCCGCCACCACCAGGTATTAGCGTGGCAGATATGGCAGGGCGCGGTTGGCGGAGCTGGCGTTTCAATTACTTCTTTACCTCCTGGACTTCTTCAAGAGTCGTCAATACCATGTGGCCGTACTTGCCGGCTTGAAAATCCTTAGATAGTGATTTGCCACAGTCGGGGCATTCGATTATATCCGTCAGTGCCTTATAACCACAGGAATCACATACCTTGTTAGTTCGATTGCCGGCGTTTTTCTTGGCCTGCCGGTACGGCTTCTGCCGGTCATACTCGCTGAATTGATATATTTCAAAGTTATTGAGTTTGATAGCCCCAGTACCGTTTTTTGATATAGCCTTGTCCTTCTCCATGATTTCAATAGTGACATTCAAAATATCCACCGGGCAATGGAGTTCGGCAGCCAGAAAGTCCCGCGGCAATCCGTTTCCCTCGTTATCTTGTATAGAACCCGGTGGGCCGCCGCATACCTCAGCATAAGCTATCATCTTCATCCAGACAGCCTGTTGGTCTAGTTTCAAAAGGTAATTAATACTACCCCTTAAAATCCCATTACAATCAAGTTTTACCCAACTTCGAGGCTTGCGTCCCCTTGCCATATTTAGCCTCACTACTAATAATTCATTAAGCAACCGAAAGCAATAAGCCAGCTTTTAAAGTTAATTAAAACACCCCTTCCCATCAGCAACCCCCAACAGCCCCCAACTCTCGCCAATGTTTGACAATGGTGGTATAATGTAAGTGTGGAAGAGGAAACTAAAAATTGTAGCCGTTGTGGGGCTAATCATACTTTGCTCTTTTATGGTATAAAGGAATCTTCTTATATTCCTAAAAAAGTTGGGAATGACCTGATTCCCAAAATTTATAGAGATTCTGTTTGTAATGAGTGTAGACGGATTGAGCGAGAGGCGCGCCAGAAAAAAGACCCGGATTATATTTATAAGGCGAAGGCTTATAAAGCACTTCAGGGCCACGCAAAACGAGAGGGTATGGGAATTAAGCGGTTTTGTGATACATACGACCTGACGGTTGATTATATAGCATATATGATTAAGAAGGAATGGATTGCTTATAGCCAACTTGGTATGCCGTGCCCATCCTGCCGTGTTCGGCACACTGATGAAGACCCGCTTACCCTCGATAAACTGACTATTGATAGACTCTATCCCGATAAAGGCTTCTCTCAATCCAATATCAGGGTAGTATGCAAAACTTACAATACGGGAAAAGGACGTAAAGATCCTATCATTTACGATGAATATTGCAAGAATTATAGGAACCATGAAAAGCAATTGGCAAAGGGTGTTCAGTTTTCCCTCCAAGGCGAAACTCGGAATGCTACCAAACCACTTCAATCCACCTTTTTTTAGTCTCATTTCTTTAATTCCTGTAACCTTATTCTGTAACCTAGTCATATTATTTAGTTACGTTTTATCTCGCGCGCGCGCGTTCTATTCCCTTCTATTCTTATTCCCTTCCCTTCATTCCAGATGAGGTTTCAAGGGGAAGATTAGAGTTTATGGGAAAAAATCTCTTAATTCTCCAGCCGATGCCGTGGGTACTGTTGTGCGCATTACGTTCCCGAATCAAAGCCGATGTATTCCTGGGTCTAGGCATCCAGCCGCACTGGAAGCATTTTAATATCATGCCTTCCGTCTCTCTTTCAAGTAAAAGATTACCGCCGCAATGGGGGCAGCCGGTCATAAACTTAATTCCTTCTGGGATGCAAAAATTTCCTTTAGTTGTATAAATGATTCCCAGGCTGAGATGGTAGCCACCCCATTACGGGAACTTACCCCAAGCTCTTTATACATCTCAGCCGGTTGTTTCTTGGTGATATCCCAAAAGATGCGCTCAAGGTGGGGATAATCCGGCACCATATCTTTTGTTATAGATTCCCAGTCTAATTGCGCTTTTACTTCCCTTTTAGTTGGTTGATCAATCGCTTTGTTTTTTTCTGGCGGTTTCAGGGAATGGCGCTCCGATATCATAGTAAATTTGTTAAGGCACTTTGCTATAAAATCGGCCGGGAGGATAGCCTGAAAACCATTACGTTGGGCCTTGGATAAGCCTTTCTGGAAATAATAGGGGTCGTCCTCGAGATGAAAGCCGATTATTTCGTGAGTTTTTGGGTCTGTATCGTTTATTTTCATTCTCTTGGGTTGGTGGCAACCACCGAATATACTTAAATTGCGCGTCAAGTCGGTAATTCGAACAACTATTCTAATGCCATCTTCCAGATCGGTAATAATCGGTTCGCTATCAACAACGATATTGCCGCGGGACCGGGCCGCCTCCTTTGTTCCCGCCCAGGACAATTTTGGTTTCTGTATCATGCGTTTGCTTTTCTTGTCAAAAATATCTGTTGTGTAAAACATCTCCTGGACTGTCTCGCCAGCGAGTTCGGACATTATCTGGTTTTCATCCCGGGCATCGATTTCCTTAATCTGGTCAAGCACCACTCTAGTTAAATTCATATCACCTATCATGTCTACCCCCTTTTTGTTATTCCTTAACCTCTCAATACTGCGGATGGGTATTATTTTATTTGCCGTTTCCTTGTTTTAATTTCCGAGTTTCAGCACCTCTTTGAGCTCTATCTCTCCGGCACTCAGCGATGATTGAATTGGCTCTCTGGAGGGTTCCCTGAACAACCTCGTGGGGCAGGATTATTCTGTGCCCCTCACCCTCAAGGTCTACCCACTCTACATATAGACTCCATCTGCGCTCTTGGTCACTTCTGAAGAGCTTGATATTGTAATCTACAAATCCGAGTAGGCTATCTCCATGTCTCGCCGTGCCTTTACGAATTTTCCCTGGTGTAGTAGTCAGGAAGTCGAAACTTCTTTTTACCTCACCTGTTTTGGTTATTTGGGGAGCTTGGTTTAGCTCTTGCTGCATTTATCGCTCTCCCTTCCTACCCATCCGCAATATTCAGTTGTTAAGGTGCAAGTAACTTGTTATTTATTCTCCGTCTATATCCTTCCAGATCAGGCAGTCGAGTTCGGCGCATGTCTTATCTTCCGGCTTCGCGCATCTGGCCACCGGTGAGTAAGGACAGGGATGGCCTTCGGTGCCGTGTATTTCTTCAAGTTCTTCCTTTGCCATTTCCGTTATAATCTCCAGGAGTCTAAAGACATTCTTGGCTTTTCCACACAATAAGAATGATCCCATATTATTCACTACCTTCCATGTCCGGGAAGTATTCGATATGCCCGGGGTCGTCCTTATGCACCATGCCGGACTTTGTACTCGGTTCTTTCTGGTCCGTTTTCTTATCCTTATTACTCACTTTCTTCCCTCCATTCCTGGGTAAATTTTCGACTTTCATATCCGGCATTATCTGGTAGGACTTGCCTTTGTATTTGAATACGTCCGGCGTAAGCCACGACTCAGCGTGGGAACTGTCCGGGGTGTAGGGTTTATTTGAACATCGAGTACTGTTCAGGGACTGCATAATTACTCACCGCCTTTCTGAAATCGTTCAATCTACCGGTATCCTCTTTTATCCTGTTGTTAAGCACATGGATATATTCGGCAGCCTCAAATTCATTAGAGGTAATATAAAAACCCATAGGCTCCGATACGGAGGAAGCTATGGGCTGTCCTTCAGCGATTAACCCTCGGATGGCAACTCTTATTCGCCTATCGTCTCCCTCCCCCATCAACCTTGCCAACTCCGAACCTTTGATGGCGTTTCTTTTGCCGGGCCGGAGTGCATCGAGGATTGACTTTTTTAATCTGGTGCTTTCCCGGGAAGAGATTAGAAATGGTTTCATTTTAATTCCTGACAACAATTAAATATTTTCTTGGCAAGGAATGTGGCAGTTCTATTCAAAGCCGCATTGTTAGTATGCCCTTTTGTATAATTTCGAATAGTGGCAATCCCTTATAAGTTTCCCCCAGTCGCTTTATCAAACTTTTCTCTCGTGCCTCCAGAGTATCAATGGCTATGTCGTAAGGTAATAAGTCGAGGGGCTGGTGAAATATAAACGCAGATTTAATGTTATGTGTAGATTCCCAGCCCCTATATTGCCGTTGGTGCGCTTTCTTCATATTCTGCATGGCAATTCTGGCTTTTTGATAGCGGCAGTATTGATGATAGAGGTCATGGAGTTGCATAATCTTATCATTGAGGGTTAATGGTTGAGATTTTACGCCGTTGTTCGCCAGATAGTAGATAATCTTGGCGTCATTTTCGTCTGTCTTTTCAATACTGTGTTCTTTGCGGTAATCTTCAGTCTCACGGTTGCTTATGGTGAAAACTTCGGCTCCGGCCAGAATTAGGCTGTAGGCAATTGTTAGCGGGCAACCTTGTTCAATAATTACGGTGGCTGGTTGGACACTTAGTTTAGATTCAAGATACGTCGTAGATTCACCAGCCACCACATCATTTCCCAGTGGCTGAAGAATCAAACTAGATTTTACGTTCTTTTTAGATTCGCCGCCATTCAACTTCGTAATACGGTCGCAGAGGGATTTAAGTGTTTCAACCCTTAACTTTTTGCCGTCATAAGTAGTAAGGTCTTTTGTGTGTGACCAATCAACAGTTATCAAAGAAAAACCCCCGATAGAATGTCCTATCGGGGGTAGTATATAACTAACTTGTACAGAATGTCAAGGGGGTAGAACTGTACTTATCGGCTATTTATCTCACTTGTACACGATTGCAAACTCTCCCAATTATTCACTACCTTCCATATCCGGGAAGTATTCGATATGCCCGGGGTCGTCCTTATGCACCATGAGGACTTTTTTACCTTGCCCAGGATTTTTTTTATAAAGACCCACTACCATCGTCGTAATATCCTCGTCGATATAAAGTTCTTTCTTTGTGCGCAGAATAATGGGGATGAGCCCACGCTTTACCCATCTTGAAATTGTCGGGTGCGGTACGCCGTGGACCCGGCTTGCCGCGCTCAAACTTATTCCCCCCTCTGGCGGTGGGGGAGCTGGTTGGCGTTTGGTAAGACCATTAAGCCGGTTTAACATATCGGTCTTATCCTTACCCTCCTCGATTATTCTCTTGGCTTCCTGGATTGTCAATTGTTTCCTTTCCTGAGTAACCATCTTCGGCACCTCTCTCTATGCTATTACCGTAGCACGCGGATTTTTAGTGCCGAGGCCCAGAATCGAACTGGGGACACGCGGATTTTCAGTTCCCTTATAAGATAAAAGTCATATGACCCTCCAATCTCATTATATCATAAATCCATTTCTTTAGTCATACCCAGTACCATACGCAAGGGTGAATACCTGTGGTGCTGCTCGGCCATCCGGCTGATTCTCAGTCCGCGGTAAACCCTGGTAGTCTCCAGGTGCTTATGCCCCATGATGTTCTGCAAGATAAGTTCATCGCCCTCCCAGTAGGTGCCGAAACTGTGACGAAGGTTGATGGCGCTCCCGCGCACATGGGCGTCATCGAAAGCAAAGCGTATCAGCCGGCGCAGGCGGTAACTGCTGTACCCCAGCGGCAGTACCCCATTCAATACCTGGTGTGTCTCCGCGCTTATGGGCACCAGACGGGTACCTGTCTTGCCGGATACCCTTGCCATATATCCCCATTGTGTTTCGGATATGTCGGTAATCTGGAGGTTCACCAGCTCCCCAATGCGGCACCCGGTGTCGATGAGGAACATCAGCGCGGCTTTTATCTTGGGCTTATGGGGGAAGGACAGGAGCTGACTTAATTCGTCGATTGTCAGCGGGCGCGGCTTCTTCTGGCTTCGCCTGGGGGCGTCCACGAATTTGATGGGGTTGGGGGAGATGATTTGCCTTTTGTCGAAGTAATTATAGAGCGCCCTCAGAGCGCGGTAATAACCGTGCCGGCGTTCGTCACCGGATGTTAGCGATGACAGGAAATCGTATATCGGGTCCGGCTGTTCTGGTAACTCCTGGAACATTCCGGCAAACTCCCCCAGCAGGCCGCCGTACCATCGGATTGACTCCAGAGAAAGCCCCTTGGCCCGGCGGGACTTCAAAAATATTTCTATAGCATCTTTAGTCTGCATTTTTTTACGCACAATCCCCCTATTTTAAATCATAACACATAACATAATCATAAATAAAAAGGGGTGATTTAGTACGGGGGACTTGACTTTTGCAAAAAACCTGTTATTGTATAGGCAATTAAATAACGGGGGGTACCGCCTTTTTGATAAAGGCAGGAACGGTACCCCCCGTTTCTTTATCATCAAGGTGGTACCCCCGCCGGGTAGTTATGCGAATATTTACAAGTTTCCTTATAATCCTTTGCTCCACAATCCTCTGGTTCTTACCTGTCACCTCCGCCGTCTATGATTTCCGTACCGATAACCGCACTGATTCCTTTGATACCCTCACCGGTCCCGGCATCACCGCGACCGATATAGTGCTCTCAAAAATCCTCTACAACAATGATACTCAAACCATCAACGCCTTATCCGATTTATCAACCGATGCCCCGGCCTTCGTAAGTTACAACGCCACCAACCGCTTGACTCACTGGCACGGCCTCACTGAAAATACTACCCGCGAGTTTGCAATCAGTTACGATGTTGCCTCATTCGACCCCTCTGGCGCCCTGAATACCTTTATAGATTTGCTACCCTGGTTCTGGATGATTGTTATTAGCTTGTTCCCACTTGCTGCGCTGGTCTATATCTGGTGGGGCAAGATTACAGGTACGGCATGACGTTCCCGGCAAAACCCTAACTCGGCCAGCCGGGGACTGAGTTATATTCCAGCCTCGTCGAACTGGAATAATGCAGAAAAGAAAATCTAAAAGAAAATCTAAAGGAAAGGAGAAAAAGTAGATGGGCAGTAAGGTAACGGGAGGTCTTATCCTCGGAATCTCGCTGATATTCATGTCAGTGGGGTTCATCATGTTCGGCCAGGTGACTGATGCCTCGGCAGGTATCCTAGCCTACCAGTACACTGGCAACAACACCATCACCGACGCCAGCTATACCGGTCTCACAGCGATAGTCGGCATAACGCCGCTCCTGGCGCTACTCGGTTACGTGACCGTCTGTGTCCTGACCGGGTTCATGGGCATCCGCGTAATTAAGGGAGCCGGCGAAGCCAAACTTTCGCCTGGAGGCGTTCTGTTGATGGCTCTCGGCCTGATATTCTTTGCCGTCGGATTGCGCATATTCCCAGTAGCCCTCGATGGCATATCCTACATCGTCCACGGCGGCGGGGCAGGTATCAGCGCGTCCTTCACCGGGCTATCGGCAATTATCCTCATCGTGCCGACCCTCATGCTCCTGGGTTATGTGGCCGCGACTATTTTATCCGGCTATTTCGGCATGAAAAGTCTCGGTGGCTCAGCCGACGAAAAGGAGGAATAAAGCCAGTAATAATCTTGCCTGATTGGGGGGCGATAACTTGGCTCCCCATCAGGTAGGATTAGGAGAATTTGAGATGAGTTTAAAAACATGGTTGACTGGAACTGGAACGACCAGTATTAAAAGAACGGTTCTTCACTTTTACGATGATGAGAGTTTCGTATTCAAGAAACTCCCGATTAAAGACGGTTGTTTCCTGTGGAAGGAAATGGACAAGTATGTCAAGGCTACCTGCCATTTCTTCAAATTACAGTTTGCGTTTGCCGGTTATAAGGGTATACCTGGTGACCAGGTGACGATATCATTCGACCGGGATATTCTTTACGACCCGCATAACATATTAAACCCGGATGAGAAGCCGGATAAGTCCGGCTTTCTAAACCAGAAATGGATTTCTCGAATTGCCACCAGCAAAATCTACGAGGCGATGAAACAGAAGCCCGGGTCTCTCTTCATGGATAGGGTATCGTGGTTCCTTGGTGGCACACTGGGGGTATTAACGATAGCCTTCCTGATAGGCTGGCTGACTTAGAAGGTGCGATATGGTAGACGAACTAAAGAAACTCAAGAGACAGAATAGGAAACTCAAATCGGAACTTAAGGAATTAAAGTCACCGACGACAAACGAGAATATAAACCCGACGGCGGATAATACTAATAGTGAAATGGTAAAGTTATTGGAGGCCGCTTTGAGGGCTGTCGCCCTAAAGCCAAATCCAACCTTGCCGGAACCTACTCCAGCGAAGCCAATACCGGATAAAAAGACGCACAAGTCATTAATGACAATACTCTTCGGACCCACGGTGCACAAGAAGTCGCCATCCTCAACCTCAAGTTCGACCATTCCGCAGGTCAAGAAGGTCGGTGGGCGGCATACCTGGGCTATCTGGGCCGGTACGGGTATCTTTGCGCTCGCTATCATTATCTTTATTCTTTACATCCAGGCACCGACCAATCAGATAATGGCGATACTTTTCGTTATTATCGGCGCTGTCGGTGCCGGCCTTTTGTGGTACGGATTTCAGAAAAAGGAAGAGGGTGTCTATTTTAAAGAGCCACTCCGCCCGGGCGAGAAACCCCTTAAGGGTCAGGCCAATTGTCTCAATATCTATTACCGCAAGGATACCGCCGGTAATAAAAAGACATATAAAATCGCCTTTGAAATACTAACCAATGAGGAATTAGAGAAGATGCAGGCGGAACACCTGCTTGGCAAATACCAGCGGTGCCGTAACGATGGCAACTTTTATTTCGTGCATGAGCAGAACCCCGATGATGGCTTGCTGTATCCCTTCAATCTTCCTGACCAGGTTTATTTTAATCCCCATGAGCTCATCAATGTCGTTACCATGCCGGCCAGCCATAAGTACGCCAAGCCGAAGTCTGGCAACATGGATAAGTTAAAGCCGGCGTTTCTTTTAATCGGCATCGGGATTATGGCGATATTATTGATTGTCAATAGCGGTTCAACGCCGCCGGAAAACAACAACCCGCAAACGGCAATAATGAGGTAAGAGATATGACAATAGAGCATGATGACGGCGGAACAGGATTAGGCGAGAATGCTGTAGTTGACCTGGCGAATGAAATCGCCGAGGCAGAAGGGTTCCCTGGCGGCAAAGGTGAACTGGAGAAATTCCAGCGCCCTGGAGCCATTATCGCTGGCGGCCAGCGCCAGTATATGTCCGTCCTCCAGCAGATGATTCACGCCGCTCTCGCCGACGAGGAGTTCCGGCAGGAGTTGAAGCGTGCCAACTGGATGTCGATAGAGGAAGCCGATGAATGGTGCGCCGCCTATCAGGAGTGTAAACGTTACGGAGCTCCGGTTGACTGGCTGGTTAATAGGCTGGTAGCTCACTCCGCCGGCGTTACCGGGGGTGATAGCCTTCTGAAAATGGTCATGGATACAATCTCCCACACCACCTTTACTACAAATTACCAGTCACAAAATAAAAAGCATTTCTGGAATAGAGGGAATAATAAAAATGGGCCTATCTCTGAATGATATCATCCAGTACGAATTGCCGCCGATATTCCGGCACCAACATCTTCGAATGAAGCCGAAAATCGGGATATTCGGTCTACCGGGAGGCGGCAAGTCAACACTTCTGGCTATCGTTTCCATGCTTGATTTCATGGTGCAGAACGAACCCTGTTGGTCGAATATCCTTATAAAATATATATTTGGTATCTCCGATGAGGTCGCCGGGAAATACGGTTTAAAGGGCGGGAAGGCGGAATATGTTGCCCAACGTCTTGATATGCAAAAGATGTTCCGCATGGATAAAACATATCGGGGCGGCCTTTACGCCATTGATGAAATCAACGTCAATATCGCCGATGCCCGCAAGACACAGACCAATGTAAACTTCTACTTCGACCAGGTTGACCAGCAGTTGCGTAAGGATAGGAACGGCTTTATTTACACCACTATCCATGAGATGTGGGTTGACCCGCGGGTGCGCGATATTACCGACCTGATGATTAAATGCAAGGATACCGCCAGGACACCCGAGGGATTGGCGTCAAAGAAACAGGAAGGTGTTGACATTGAGTTTTGGGTTTATCCTATGACTGACTATCTTACCGGTCATACCTATGCCGAGACCGGTGAGAAGCTCGGCCCCTATTACCTGCACGCAAAGCAATGGTGGGGGATTTTTGATACCTTCCAGAAACAGGCCACTGGCCAGAAATATGCCAGGGATATCTTTAAGTCAACGGCGCCACTTGAGGTTGGCGAGAATCAGATGGCTATCGAGGAATACTCTAAGTGGGGATGGCTTTACGAGAAGATAAGAGATTTACATGAGGAAGGGGTTGAGGAGATTACCTCACAGGAAATGTGGCAATACTTGGAACCTTTTCCTCTTGGAATATCTAAGGCCTTAATCGCCCGTCAATTACATTCTATGGGCATCACGACAAAAGGGAATGGCACCCCGCGAAGCCCCCTAAGATACACAATACCTCAATATGAACTTGATAAACCAGAGACACTAAAGAGGTTAGTTCCAATTAGTTGAATGAGTGAGGGTAATGGCCACCACATTATTTAATATTAAAGAGGCTAAATGAAAAAGAAAAATTCCAAAACAATAAAATGGTATAAACCTGGTATGGAGACAGGCTGGCAGAAAGACATGCCGGAGGGAAAGCGCCGCGAACTGGTATTGAAAGCCCACAAGGGTGATGAATTGGCGGCGGCCCGGTCGATGATATCCCTTTCCAATGTTACAACCGACAAGGAAACCCATGCGGCGGCCCGGTCGGACGGGCTCCATTTTCTGAAAGAATATACCAATAAGAAGAGAGTCGGACCGGATGTGGCGATATCCAGGACGATAATCATGCCGCGGACGCCGCGGATTACCCCGAGGATGCCCAGGTTAGAGTAAATTAGGAGGTGCCCTATGGTCACGCAAGCCGGATATATTAAATGGAGGAATGTAATGCCGTTTCTTGGCAGGTGGATATTAACCCTGGCGCTGATAACCCTGTTTATCGTGCCATCCCTTGTCCTTATCGGGCCTGTAACACCCGCCGCGGCAGATAATCCCATTGAAATCACCGCGTTACGCACCCAGCACAGCACTACAACCCTTCTGGGATACACACCGGATGGCAAAGCGCGCTACTCCATTGATTCCTATATCGGTAGCATCAACTACCTTGATGGGAGCGGTAGTTACCAGCCGATAGATACCGACATCGCACCAGACGGCATCCTGGATAAAGCCCCTTATCACCTGGAAGTCTTTGTGAAGGATACACTGGGCTTTTCCATAACCGATAAAGCAGACCAGTTATTCAATGTTACACTCTCAAAGGCCAGGCAGGACTCAAAGACCGCCGACCTGACGCCGGTAATCCCCCAGCCGATTATAAAAGACAATACCGTGACCTGGCCGAATGTCTACCCCGATGTCGATGTCGTCCTGACGGCGGGACCCGATGGCGTGAATCTCAGCCGTATTATCAAGTCATCCAGCGCTCCTAAAGAATACGACATGACCATCGAGGAGTTTGGCAAGGGAGATTTAACCCTTTTACCGTTACAGCCCGCCGTCGATGCCCAGGGGCAATTGGTATCCATGCAGGAGACGGCTACACCGGATGGCCGCACGGAGAAATTGACTTCAACGATCATACCCGAAGCTGGGAAGATTACTAAAGCCATCACCTACCCGATAGTAGATGCCATTGATGTGCAAATTGATATCAGTGCCAATGATGGTTACGCTTGGGGTGCGAATTTTGATACCGCTGGTAGCGTTATTTCACTTGGACAAACTGCTGTTAATTGTAGGGGTTTCTTCGTATTTCCTGGCATAACCATTCCCGCTGGCGCAACAACATCAAACTGCTCCATTCAATTATTCTCTAACTCACAAGCTGGTACTCCAGCGTTAAAGATATATGCCAATGATACTAGCAACTCTACCGCTCCGACTAACTATACTGCGACATTCGCTCTGGTAACAACGTCAGCAGGTGTAGATTGGGACGGAGTATTCAATGACGAAGCGTGGAATACCTCACCTGATATCAGTGGAATCTTTACCGAAATGCTTGTAGACCGTATATTTTCTACTTCCAATGTCACAATAATAATTGATGATGACCAGGCGACTAATAGTCAAACGAACCAGGTTAGGACTTATGATTGGGATACTACTCCGCCGTTGTACTCAGCGCAATTGCACATCGAATATTCAACTGGACCCTCAGTTCCTACTGTTGCTACCAATGCCGTGTCTGGTATCGGGGTAAACTCTGCAACTCTCAGCGCCAATATAAATAACACTGGTGGGGAGAATGCCACGATGGAAGGTTTTGAGTGGGGCATTCTGACTGGAAACTATACAGCCAACTGGACACAAAGTATCAATATGGGGCTCGGTGAATTTCACCATCCCCTGTCAGGGCTTATTGCCGATACACAATACTTTTATAAGGCTTTTGCGCAAAACTCTGCGGGGATAGGATATAGTGCCGAGGATGATTTCACGACATTAAGCGGAAGTGACAATTCTACCACGACAACAGGTTCTTTATCTCTTGTTGCGACTATTGAGTGCATAGGTGTAGTTGTCTCCTTTTCAGGTGATGCCGATGATGATAGTACGGTTGTCCTGGAATATAAGGAGACTTCTGGCTCGACGTGGCTTACAGGAATGGATATGTATGCTGAATTTACTGATAATCAACATCGGGGTAGCATACTCGGGCTGATAACTGATACATCCTATAATATAAGAGTTACCTTCTCTGACGCTGATGGTGTAATTGGGGATAATCCGGTTACGGGAAGCATTACCACTATGGACGACAGCCCTCCGCTGGGGACGGTTCATACTCATTACGTTGATGATACGGGAAATGATGCCAACTCAGGCAATATAACACACCCCTGGCTTACTATTCAACACGCTGCCAATACTGTGGTGGCGGGAGACACCGTTTATGTTCGGGAAGGTACTTATAATGAAACCGTTACCATTACTGCTGATGGAAACTCCGCTAACTACATTTCTTTCTTACCTTATCCTGGTGAGACTGCTACCCTGGACGGCACAACAGGCACTAAGGCTAATCTATTTTATCTAAACGGTGCTAACTATGTAAGAATCAAAGGCTTCAATATTGTGAACTCCTACGCTGGTTCAGCTATCCAGGTTACTAATTCAGGGCATTGCTTTATTGAATATAACACAATTTCCGAACCTGACCGAACTCCAGCGAATAGTCTTGACGGCGGTATAGACCTCAAGGGTTCTAGCAACTGTATAGTTCAGTACAATGATATTTCTTCCAGCATCGCTAGTGTCGCTTACGTTGAGCCGATTATGGTCGAGTCCGAAAGTGGGGCAACCGTAATCCGTTATAATACGATAACTCCGAGTATCACGTCAGTTAGAGACGTAATCTCCTGTTCGCCTGAGAGCGCGAGCGGCACCAAGGATTGCGACATCTACGGCAACATTATTGTCGGCAGTTGGAACTGGGACGGTATCCAAATGGACGGAAACGGCACGAATACAAGGTGTTGGAACAATACTATTCTAACCAATAGTACCTCTACCTTCTCTAGCATGTCTGTCAACCCAATAACTGACGGGCCGTGCTATGTTTTCAGAAATATCGCAAATAGGACTGTCAAGACGGGCGGCGGTTCATTCGGTAGAGTCTATTTCTACCACAACACATTCTATCTGTATGGGAGTACCTGCGGTTGGCAACAGACCGACCCCAATATGGGCAATATCGTGACGAGGAATAACATCATACACGGCTCGTTCTGGGTATTCTTCTGCCGGGAGGGTGATACCGATACGATGAGCATGGATTACGACAATATGTATACCTCTCACGGCTCCTACTTTGTGAAATGGGTTGGAGAAGTTATCTATGGTTCGTTAGCAGCGTTCCAGGCTGGAACGGTCCAGGCTGACCATGCAATTAGTGTCGCAGACAATAAGTTTGTAGATGCCGGTAACAATGACTTCAACTTACTATCAAACTCGCCCGACATCGATGAGGGTATACTGATTCCGGGTTTCAATGATGCTAATTCCCAGTGGCCTTATAAAGGTGCGGCCCCTGATATCGGTGCTTATGAATACGGTGGAGTCCCCACGGTAAACACGGTTGCGGCATCAAGTGTGGAAGAAACGATAGCCACGCTGAATGGTGATGTTGTTGATGATGGTGGATTGGACGTGACCAGGTGGTTCTTCTGGGATACAGACTTATCGGCACCTTATTCCGATAACTGGTCAGAGGGATTGTATGGTGCCGGAACGTATAGCCATCCAGTTACCGGATTAAACAAGGGTGATAAATATGTAGTCATGGCCTCGGCGAATAATACCAACGGTACTGCCAACGGTACGCCTTTATATATTATGACAAAGCCGGATGGGGCCTCCGGTCTTTTTGAAACCGATAATGGAACAAACTGGATTACATTAATGTGGAATCCGGGTGAGGGCTTGGATTCCCAGACAATAAGATATAGTTATTCTGGATACCCCGCCACTATAAATGATGGGGCTCAAGGATATACTGGAGCCGATATCACGGCAAATGTCAGTGGTTTAAACGACAACGAAACTGTCTATTTTAGTCTGTTCACCCAGGCTACTGAGGACGGCACGACCACGACCGCCGATATAATCGGCTATACAACTGGGACGACTGACTTATTGCCTAACCATGCCCCTGTATTAGACCCAATCGGTGATAAATCAGTAGATGAGAATGCCTGGTTACAGTTCACCGCCAACGCAACCGATATTGACCTCGATATTTTAGCCTACACACTCAGCAATAACCCGACAGGTTCCAGCATGAATAGCACAACGGGGGTATTCTCTTGGACTCCTACTTACTCCCAGGCCGGTGTTTATGACGATGTTGAAATTATCGTGAGTGACGGCTACCTTACCGATTCTGAGAATATCACCATCACGGTAAACAACATCAACCGCCCGCCGGTACTGGCGGCCATCGGCAACAAGGTTGTAACAGAGAATAGCACCCTGCAATTCACTATCTCGGCGACCGACCCCGACAGTAATCCGATGGTCTACTCTGCGTCGAATCTGCCGACTGGCGCATCATTTAATGCTACTTCAAAGCAATTCTCATGGTCGCCGAATGGCACCCAGGATGGCGTCTACCCCAATGTTATGTTTGAAGTTACGGATAATGGTTCACTCTCCGATTCTGAAAACATCACGATAACCGTAAATGACTTGATACCTCCCGCTACATTCCCCGGAACGCAGGCCGTCCTCGCCATAGTACCGCTACTGGTGTGCTCTGGCTTCCTAGTTTACTTCGTAAGGTCTTTTATTATCGGCGTCCGCACCGATGGGGCAAGTTATATCGTAACCACCGCGGGTATATTGGATATGGCACTGGGATTGCTCATGTGTGGCATATTCTTTCTATTCTTCCAGGTGCTTCTGGAGGCTATATCATCTATTCCTGTCTGAAAATGAGTTAATATAATATGAAAATGATAGCCCTGATATTAACCATAATCGCCTTACTAGCCCCGTTGGCCGGTTGTTATCCCGGCGATGTAGAAGAAACAGTCTACTTCCACCAGATAGGGGAGAATACTACCGAGGGCAAGGTGCAGACGGGCTATTTTCATGACCTTTATGTGGATAATGATACTCTTTATATCGGTGGCATACCATACAACGGAAGCGTTACAGGGAATGCGACTGGCGGTGGTTCGACCTGGTACTCTGCCGCCGGAACCCCGGGAGAAAATCTTGGCATTACAGGAGACTGGTATTTAGACGATATAAATGGCGATTATTTTGAAAAGACAGAGGCAAAATCGGGGAATCCTTGGGTATATCGCGGTAACTTAAAGGGCGACCAAGGGATTTCTGGTAAGAATGGAGAAGATGGATATACTCCCATAAAGGGTATTGATTACTCCGATGGCTTAGCGGGATACACACCGATAAAGGGCGTAGACTACTTTGATGGGTTACAGGGAGTCCAGGGTATCCCAGGCAGTGATGCCAACGTAATATTACACGAAAGTGCCTACAATCATTCAGACATAGCCTTAAATACGATAGCCAGACATTCCCATAGCAATATATCAATACTTAATTCCATCCAAGAAGCATTTACCACTGCGCTTAAAACATCGTACGACTGGTTGGTAACCAATATCACGGTGGCATGGAAAGCTACCGTTGATAACTTTATTGCTTCAAAGGGTTCTGCCAGTGGGTTAGCGCCTCTTGATTCCAATTCCAAAGTCCCCTCTATGAATCTGGGTGGCGAAGGCGGCAGCAGTTCTAATTACCTGAATGGCGCCGGGACTTGGGCAACGCTGACTTATGTAACTTATACCCTAACGGCGGGATGCGCCAGCCAGTCAACGACCACAGATGCGCAGACAATGTACTGGGGGGGGATGTACAGTGTCGCCCCAAGTACAACGGCAAACAGGTGGAGAATCTATATTCCGACAACAGGACATGTAACGAAGGCCTCTGTCTATTCTTATGCCAGTACAGCGGGTTCAAATGAAAACTGGAGTATGTATATACGATATGACAACACCTTAGATACCCTGATTCAGACACTGGGGGCAAACACCAATGACAGAGTTTGGTCGAACACGGGATTGAATATAGCGGTAACTCAGGGGCATTACATAGAGATAAAAGAGGTTCAACCTACTTGGGTAACCAACCCCGTGACTGTAACAAGGACGGCTGTAATATATATTGCGCCGTAAGGTGAAGGAAAATGCACGAAGCATTATTGCAATTGCAAACTCTGACATTACTTCTCCCGTTAATTGGGTTTTCCGTGCTGGCCTTTTTCTCAAAATATCCGCCGGTCTTTATGATAACATCGGGTATAGCCTTGATGACCGGGTTGAAGTGGTATGATGTTTTCACCAATGATACCGGGTTGGCAGTAAGTCTAGTGATAATAGCCTACGCCTTTATCTGCACCTTTTTCAGTTTCAGGTATATATTCTGGAAGGAAGAGCGGATAAGCGAGGAGTAAATATGCCGACTATGCCGACAAACAATTTTGAATACACTAAACTGATGGTCGCCGCTTCACAACGACAGATACAGCAAAGCCAAAAAGAGAAAGCGGTAACGCAACCTCTGCCGCCGAAACCGCCCCCACCTGCGCCAGTTCAACCAACACAGGCGTCAGGAACCGCCGAGGCTTACGCTAAAGTGATAGGCATAAATCTTCCTAAGCCAACACCTATGCCTACCCCTAAGCCAACACCTATGCCTACCCCTAAGCCAACATCAAGTTATAATTTTCTAGGTCTACCTGGATTTAACCCTAATTATCCTATAAAATATCCTACCCCTGAGACAACGCCTGCTATCCCTAAAACAAGTATAATTCCTGAAATTCAAATACCAGCAGATACCAAACCCGATCAGTCTGGTGGAGATATAGCCACTATTAATGGGGTACAATATTTTCTTCCTAACGCCCTCGGATACAAGATGGGATTCCGTACAATGGATGAATACCAGTTAGCAGAAAATTTAAGGCTGACCTATGGAACTCATGGCGGTTCGGAAGTCCCTGAAAATATCGCAATAATACATTATACAACTGGTGGTGCAGACACATGGATAGCAGCCCCCTTACCTGGAACGGAAGGCGGTGTTCAATTTAACGCAGGTGCTACCATGACGCAGGAATATATTGATTGGTTTAACAAATATGTTGCCGACATACCCGAAAGTGAATGGAACGACTGGCAGAGAAAACTAACAGAAGAATATAACAAGACAAATTCCTATGAATCAGCCATAGCGAAATACGGGAAAGAGTATAATAGTTGGCTTAATAGTAAAATCACTGAGGGTAAAGGTATTTGGATGCCTGTCAAAGCATATGATGGTGATAGATTACTTACAAGTAACCAATATGATACGCTTTGTAATCTCAAGGGTGAATCGCAGTTTGAATATTCCAAAGGGTTAGGTATCATACCCGAAGATGCCGTCTATCAGGTTGGTAAAAAAGAGGGCGAATGGAGTTATTTACCCAAAGATTTGGTAGAAGAAAAACAGAGAATTGAGAATAATCGCGGTATCACCGTTAAGGTAAAACAACAAGATGAAGCGATAGATAAATTGAAGGCTGGGGGATACCAGAATAAAGGTGAGATATCTACTATCTATGGGAATATACCTCAGCAACCGACTTATAATATCCGTAAATATATGAAAGATAACCCCAACGGCGCAAAGGATTTATTGGATGCCAATTTTTCACAAGAGCAAATCAATCAGGCCGTAGCAGCCAATCGGATATATGATAATGCTGAGTCTGCCCTGAAATCTTATAAAAGAAAATCAGTGTTTTGGACGGCATATACCGGGAAAGTCGATAGTGAGAGTTATACTCAGGCAGGTCTCACTAAATACCTCGTTGACCATCCCGGTGACGTTACAACACTGGCTATCGTAGGATTCTCAGGGGAAAATATTAAAAAAGCCTCGGATAATGCCAATAGTGTATTGAAGGCCATGAACTATATCAATGAGGCAGCTTATCAGAAATATGGAACAGGTAAGATAACCGGCTCGGAGGCCGGAGCATTGGATAGGGCCGTGGTTGATGCTGGCCTGAAATTAAAAGGTGGCTCTGGTATCGTGACATGGCGCACGATGAGCGATGATAATAAAAAACTGGTGGCGGCATATTGGGCAACCGATAAATATAAAAGCAATCCGCTATCGGAGACATACGCTGCTTTCGGTCACTTATCACAGGATAACGCGGCATTGGGGCTTGTCTTTGCCCCAATCACAACTATATTAAAACCTGGAGCGAATTTATTAATCGGTGAAAAAGTATCCGGCTGGGATTATGCCAACGCCGCCGCGATGTTGGCGTTGATGACAGTAGGGTTACGGGCGCTTCCAGTTGGCGCTATCGGCAGTAAAATAGTCACTGGCGGAGCCGGGACACTATTTGCAACGCAACACGCCATGTCCTGGAATACAATGTCTAACTCTGAAAGGGCTATAGCCTTTTCTTTTGACCTTCTGTTATTTGGTGCAACGTTACCCAGGGGGATACAAACGAAAGCCGGCAGATTGGCAGGACGGATTATCCGTGACGAAGCGGGCGGACCGTTGAAGCCTGTGCAGGTAATTGATACGCTTGAATCTCAGGGTGTTAAAATGACACCAGTTCAGAAAAGCCAATTAAATGGGGCACTCGAAGGCGTTGTAAGAGCTATTCGGAATAATGATGCCGATGCCTTAGAAGTTGCGGCTAAAAGGCTTGGTGAGGTTGCCGACGAATTACCGCATACCGGTGATGCCTCGGCGCTGACTCTTAAAAATGAATCTATGATGATGAGGGCTGACCCAAATTATTATCTCGAATTGGCTAAGGAAGCCAAACAAAAAGCAACGGTTGGTAATCTGGCCGAGAATATAAAACTCATTGAGTCTATCAAGGCGGAGAGCCGTGCGAGAGTTGGGGTTAAGGAACCCGTTAAACTTACAAAGTATCAGCTTAAGAAACAGCAGGCGGAACGGCAATTCGAGATATTTGGTAAACCGAAGGAAGAGGCCTCGCTATTCGCCAAGATTAAAAAGGTCACGGATAACCCATCCGTTAAAAAGACGGGGGGAGAATTTGAGAAAACGGAGTTTAAGTCAACCAAGGGTGAGGTTGAATCGGTAAGTGGAAAACGTATCGCAACAACGCCTGCCGAGATACAATTTCAAAAACTGGTTAAAGCGGGGAAGATACCCCTATCACCTTATGGTGGTGAGGAGGGGATGATGCCGGGAAGGTATACAGTAGCAGAGGCAGCCAAAACTCGTATTAACGCTATTATGAATAGGGTAAAAGAGCACGGCTTCAAATCGGCAATTGATACATTCGGCGCAAAGCAAGTAAAACTTATTTATCCGAAACTGACGAAGGCAACGATAAATTCTGAGACCAAACTCTTTAATATTAAAGCCAAGCAACTCGCACCTATGCGTAGGCGAGTGCTTGAAAAAACCAGTAAATATATCTATGAGGACTTGATTGGCAGCACTAGAGGTGGTCGCGACTGGAATAACTTAATTAAAAAGGGGTTACTGGCAGAACCCAAAATTACGGGCGAAGAACTTGTTGCTTGGGATAAATTCCAGACGGAACCACCCCCCGGATTAGTTTTAGACCTTGCCAGAACACGCCCGATAATACAGGTAGCCGAGGGCGGCGAGTGGAAGATAATACCCCGTGAGACTGCTGGGAAAATCAAGAAACCTGTCTATCTTAATGATGCTCATGCTAAGATTATGCTCTTGCAGGTATTGAGTGGACGTTCGTGGGTATCCGGGGAGGGCGCAGAAATACAGTCTGAGAAAGTAAAAGGTGAAGCAACCGCCGTACCCCATAAAATGCCAGAATATCGTGTTAAGATAGCCCGAAAAGAAATAGGCGGCGAATATAGATATTACCCCGAAATCGAAATGCCTAAAATAACGAATGAATATCCGTCCAAAGAGGTCAAGAGCAATATAAAATGGCATATTGTTACAGACAAAGAGGGAAACGAATACTATCAGGGTATCCAGAACCGAATTATCCCGCTTAACGGCCAGGATATAAACGAACAGTCCGAGAATCTTGCCAATGCCATCCAGGAAGTAGCTGATAAAAAGGGAATGACGCAAGCCGCGAAGGAATATGGTGAAGGGCTTGTCCTTGCAGTCTACCCCTACGCCTTTGAATATATCATAGCCGAGAATCAGGATTACCAACCCGGGACTGGCAGAATAGAATTTAAACCCGTAATTCTCACACCGGATAAACCCATGTCGCCAGCACTTGAAAGAGAATTATTTGGCAAGGGTGTAAGAACAGCAACGGTATTAGTTAAGAGTGGTGGAACTGCTGAGGAAACCTATAACCGCACAATGACACCGGAACAGGCAGCAAAGCAAAGAGGGGCAGAGCAATTAACGGAAGTTGTATCAACCAAGATAAGAGAAGCAACGAAGGGTAAGGGTGAAGGTAAAGCGGTGCCTAGTATCCGACCGGGTATCGCACCTTCAAAGTCCCCAAGCAGAAAACCATCACCTATAATAACGCCTGGGAAACAACCTAAGACTATTCAAAAACCAGCGCCAGCGCCTAATCAAAAGCCTTCTCCTAAATATAATCCGGATCCGGCTGTTAATCTTGCGCCTATACCATACCCAATACCTGAACCTACGCCTGAACCCGCCCCTACACCCGCGCGTGAACCTTTACCGGAACCACAGCCACTCCCAGAACCTATTCCAGAACCTATACCTGAGCCCGTACCTCAGCCGATTAAGAAAATTCCGCCGCCCATTAAGCTTCCTGGTGGTAAATCGGATGGTGAGAAGCGTCGCATCATCGCCGAATCCAATGGTGCTCTCGCCTGGCGCATGGGACAGATAGGCGGTAAAGACAGGTGGGATACCGTTATCAACCCTTACCAGTCAAACGCACAGTATCTCATGGTGCTGGGAAGTCCACCGAAGGGCGCTACGATAATCAAGAGAGGCGAGGGAAGTGCCCGCGCGACCGCTCAGATGCTCAGGGGGCAGCCACCCAAGAAATCCTTTATGGTGGATTCTGGCTTTACGGATATCAATGTCAAACCTTCTGGCAGAAAAATTGATGTAACATTTACCCCCGACCCCGACGATAGGACCAGGGGAGACATCACAATTGGCAATGTTACACCCAGGATATCACCCAGAACACCGAGGATAACGCCCAAGCAACCGAGATTGAGGTGAGAATATGGTAATTAAAAAAAAATCATGGCAGATGACACAGAAAGCATATATCGCTGAGGATGAAGCAGCAGCCAAACAAGGTTATGCTGGGCATCCTGGACTTATGCCAGATTTTGCTCAAAGACGTAGTGGAACGATTGCTGGGCATCGTCAATTAGTAGAAGACGCCCTCGCCGAAGGTAAACCCGTTTCCCCTGAAGTATTGAAGGACTATCCAGACCTTGCACGGGAAGTCAGGGTGGAATTGACACCTGCTAAAGAACCCTGGCAGATGACATATCAGGAATACGTCAATAATCTTGGCGACTATGCCACTAATATCGCAGAAAAAAAGCAGTTGCCAATTATGTATAAGAACGAATTGGTAAGGGCTATTAAATCTGGCAAACCTGTCCCACCCGAAGTCTTAAAGGACTATCCTGAGTTGAATAAAGAAAATTGGTATCCTCATTATCCAGGTGAATATGATACTGAAAAGGAAGCCAAGAAAGTTGCCTCAAAGTTTACACACAATATATCTAATAATCTTAAAATCTCCGATGGCAAATTTAGAGTCATGCATCGAGCCAATGGAAAGTGGGGATTAGAACGTAATCAGGCAGCCGAGGACTGGTTAAAAGCCAAGTCTCAATCCCCAGCAGAGGCAATGGCTGAAACTAGAAAAAGGGGATTACTTAATAGCAAGTTTACAGGGACAAGAGGCGAAATAGAGGCTATGGATAATCCCCAGTTATTCAAGAAGCGATATATTGATAACATAGAGGCTAATATTGAGAGTCTCAAAGACAAAGGGATTGATACCAGCAGACAAACCTTATATAATTCCTCCCATACATTTGACCAAGAACTTAAAACTGCTAAGCGAATGACTGTCCAGCAGTGGGAAGATTACATTGCCGTGTTCCGTAGTAGTTCAATGGCGAACATTCCCCAGGTATCTGACTGGGAAGCAAAGGCTGAACCGGAGAAGATAATACCAAAAGTTTTATTCGAACTTGAGCGCAAAGAATCCTCCCATGGCAAGTTAGCCCTACCAGGTATTCCTCCGGACAAAGATATTAGTTACAAAAATTATCAGAGTGTAAAGCAAACACAAAGGGGAGTGAGACAAGATTTAAGACAACTAAATAAGATAGTCATCGAGCCTGGAAGCCCACGAACAAAGCGTTGGTTGCGTGAGCCTGGGAGCATGGATATCAAGGGCATTGATACGCCGAGTTGGAAAAGTCCCCATATCTCTCCCAGGACTCCCCGAATCACTCCTAAAACACCGAGGCTTAGATGAAAAGACGACTGGCAATAATTATTCTGGCGGTAATGATAGCTATCATGGCAATAGCCGCGCCAGCCTTTGCTATTTTCTTACCATCCAGCCCGCCGACGGCGCAGTTCTATGTTTTCCGTAGCCTGTTAGAGCCTGACGATTGGCTTCTTTTGATTTACCAGGATATACCCTATACCTCAACGCCCAATGAGACGGTTTCTCAGAGTTTCATGTGGCGATTTTTCAGTACCGATAATGTTACAGAGTTCGGCGCTGCCCTGCCAATAAACTGGGTTGATAACGGCTACGGGTATAATCTTACCTCGATGTATTTCAGCGCTACAGCCGCCAATACTTTAGGTATGGTTTGGAATACTGCCTATACTGTGAGGCTGAGCGGTAATCCCTCTGTCTTTACCACGCCACCGACCTATAACTTTACCTTGAACTCTGCCGATTATTCAACCGCGAATACGACCACAGCCAGTAAAGGAGAGCTCGCCAGCAGGATAAAGGTTATTGCCGCCGACCTCGATGTTAAATGGGGGCTCGGCATTACATATTCCCTGCTTAACGAGACAGAGAGCGGCACGGTACTTTCGATATATGGGGAATCCTTCTTCCGCAGCGCGATTTACGGGCTTCAAGGATTGTGTCCGCTGGTATTCGCATACGTCATTACTGATATTAATCTGGCAGACCGTACCTTTGCGTCGGGTTATTCCATACAGTTACAGAATCAATACTCCGGCACGTGGGTAGATACGGCTAAAAACGGTGGTAAAGCGTTATTCGGCACAACTTATGACCTGACCGCTGTTATTATCTCCCTACTGGCAGCTGCTGTTATCGGGGTATGCAGTATCATGCTTTCCGGGGATGCCTGGCATGGGATAGCCGACGCTCGGACCGGACTAATTGCCGCCACAAGACTGGGGTTCTTTGAGCTCGGATTTCTGGGACTCCTGGCCGCCATAGCGGTACTTTATGGGGCATCAAGGCTCTGGGGAGTGTTTAGGTGATGTTACAGCGCGTAATTTGTATTTTAGCGTTTCTGGTGCTGGCTTTACCGATTGCCAGTTATGCCGTATTTGCCTCCGATGTAACCGACGCCGACTTTTACGGGATAATCACCATATCGAATAACTCTACTGCCACCACAGCGGTAAGCACTAATATCTCGGGATTGAATACCCCGTCTCTCATAGCGGATGGATACCTTAACAGTTCGGCCAGCGACTGCGCCATAAGGGACCGTTCGGGAATAGATATTGCTTTCATGCCCGGATACTCGACAAACCCCTGGATTATGTTTGTCAATTCAATAGGCGCCTCTACCAGCGACACGGCAATGCTTTATTGCAAGGATACCACCGACGGTAAAATCTGTTACTTCCCGGGCGCTGGCGGCATGACGATTGATGATGATGATACCATGGAACTTGGAGATAATTTTCAGTTCCTGATTGAGGACTGCTTTATAGATACTACGGCTGGAGCAAGCAAATATATAATTTATAGACAAAACACTTGTAGTTTAATAGTGAGCGCTTCAGTCACGGGAACCATAACCTTTTCGATAAACGGCCACGCATCGGTATCGGCCACCTCAATACCATCGGGTGAGTATGATATCGAAGTCACCGCGAATGTTACACACCTCATGCTATATGTAAATTCATTATTAAAAGACACGGCGGTTATGACGGGAAGTGTGCACACGAATAATTACGACTGGACGTTCTTTCAGGGTAATACTGTCAAATATGTGAGGTCACTGGAGATATATAAATGAAAAAGTTGTGGCTGATATCAATCCCGGTGGTTGTGGTGTTGCTTTTCCTCTTCACTATTCCGGTGTTTGCCCAAACTCATATAGCAACTTTAATACCGGGCCAACCACTCGGCGTGATAGCGGCAAAGGAGATTATTACACATAGTGGACTCCCCACCGAGGAACTGGCGGACGGCATAACCAACTCTTTAACCAAAGGCAGGGATGCCATCAACGCCTACCGTTATGCGCATGAGCAACTTTCTAAAGACGGTTGGTACAGGGGAATTGCCGAGGACCATACGCCCCTACTGGAGGCGATGCTTGCTGAATTAGAAAAGCAGGGTTTTACGTCTACCGAGAAGGTACTGCAGGATAAGTCATCGGAGGTATTGGAGAAATTCTGGTTTGAAAGCGATACGGAAAACGCAAAAGAACTCGGCTATGATAGTTTAGAAAAGATGCAGTCTGCATTTATCGATATGGTAGAGTCAGGGAAGAGTTTAGAAGTCATCCAACTAAAAGATACCCTTGATGGGATGTGGAAGTAGAATGAAAAATTATTTACTCAGGATTTTAGTAGTCTGCGCTTTATTGGCATTATTCCTTGTTCCAGGATTGCCCATTGAAAGAGTGTTGGCGTCATCTACCTTAATTTTAAGACCTAGTGCTACTGGTAATGAAACAAGTATTACATCTCAGCATCCCGCCTCAACTTCCCACTGGGATAAAGTGGATGAAGCAACATCAGATGAATGGGCAACATATATTTCAACAACTTCTGGGTCTTATCTGAGAGACTTATATGCTTTACCAGACCATACTACCGAATCAGGGTTAATTAACTCAGTTAAAATATATTTCCGTATAGCTACGTGGTATACCGCAGGTTGTTATGCAAAACCTTCTCAAAAATCAGGAGTTACCATTACTGATGGCACCCAGCAATCCACTACATCTTACACAACTTTTGACTTAAAATCCCAAACTTACCCTACAAATCCTGCCACCGGAGTTGCGTATACTTGGTCTGAAATAGATGGTTTACAGGTAGGCGTGTCTCTAAAGGCTTATGGGGGCGCAGCTTGCACTCAGGTCTATGTTGAGGTCAACTATACACCAACAACAATACCGACAGTAACCACCCAGGATGCCATAGTTACATCTAATACGACCGCAACGGGAAATGGGAATATAACGGACAAAGGCGGCTTAGATGTTGACGTGCGTGGCTTTGACTGGGATATAGATAGTGGGATACCCTATTCCAACAATGCAACAGATACGGGGAATTTTACCACCGGCGCTTACATCAAGGCACTAACGGGGTTGCCGGCAGGTACAACGATATATTACCGAGCCAAAGTGCATAATAGCGCAGGATGGGGATATGGTTCGGAATTGACTTTCGCCACAAATAACTTCCCCTTAGTGACCACCCAGGCAGCATCCGGTGTGACCGAGAATGCCTCCACCCTAAACGGGAATATAACCTCTCTCGGAGGTGATGTATCCTGCCTTGAGAGGGGGTTTGTCTTTGGTACATCATCTCATCCTGGGGACCCTGGCAATGTAGCGCCACCAGGCGGATACTCTACCAACATAACCGAGGCTGGTATATTCGGGCTGGGAGCGTTTGACAGTGACCAGACTGGTTTAATAGGGGCAACTCCGTACTTTTACAGGGCTTACGCCGAGAATAGTTACGGATACGATTACGGCCCGGAGATAACATTTACTACCACCGCAAGCGGTTTGAAACTCTGGATAGAATGGCAATATGGGACTACCTTTACCGACCTTTCAGGCAATGGTAACGATGCCGCGCCCAGTTTCCGCACGACTTCAAGTGATAACGATGTAAGCGCAGCACTATCAACCTTTTCTCCCTTGAGTGAACCCGAGGCACCGGTATATGCCGTTGGCGCCGGCCCCGACTTCGTTTCAACCAATATCACGATAACAGGGAACTTCACGTCCGGAAACTCATCTTCTACTTACCCGGGGGAATCTATCATAAGAGACATAACCACGGCGACCGGTGTGCCCTACCAGTTACCCTCAACTTTTATAGCCACTTTCTTAATCCTGATTGCCAGTATGGTAACAAGTTATTTCCTTAAACAGCACGCCGCGCCGAGCATGTTTGTGAAGTCCACCATCAACACCGCCGGCTACGGTATAGCCGTGGCGCTTCATATCTATGACTGGTGGATGCTGATATTCTTCTTTATATTCGAGATAGCCTTCTGGTTTGCCGCGGCAGAGAGGAAAGCGTGAAAAAGAAATGCAGATTGTGGCTTATGGTGCTGGGGCTGACGCCTTTCGTGGCGCTATCCTGTTACCTTGTTTATCGCGATTGGGTAATACCCGGTGCTATAATATTTGTGGCGACTACCATCTTTGGGAACTGGTTTATCTGGAAAACGGAGTTACGGCGCACCACTGGCGACAAGGCGGCTAAATAATGGACTTTAAATGGGTGGGATTCCTGGGAACGGTCTATATCGGGCTGACTTTAATCTGCCGTATGCTTGAAGGTGCCTTTATGACGGCGGCGGATATCGCCCACATGCAGGACTTGGGGATAACTCAGGCAATAAACATCGGGTGGTTTTCTCTGACGGTGCCGAACATAAACTTTATAAGCGGTTTAATGAAAATGCTGGATTTCAAGGAATATAATCAGGTACTTTTTGCAGGGAATGCCCAGATACTTTACTACTTCCTGACGACCATATCATTCATGGTGGCTTTCACTTTCTTCATTACGATTATCAGCATCGGGATTAATGCCATCCGGGCCCGCTAAGTCTCCCCGAACTTGATATAAATAGCCATCGCAATGATGTAAATCGCCCCTGGGATAAGCCACATATAAATCGGGTAGGCGGTAAGGGCGGCCTGGGTACTCTCAAACCCCGTCCAGTTGCCCGTAGCGTTGGCCGTTGAGACAATTTCATTAATGACTGGCTGCGTCAAAGCCAGTATTACATAGACGATTATTACCGCCGCCGTCATGCCTAAGATGATGCCAAACTTTTTCACTTTATCCCTCCTTTCCAGTCTCTTTTAATCCACTTAATAATAAGGTCTCCGTTGGTATAATATTGCTTTTTACCATTGAATCTCTTGCCAGGTTTCTTAACTTTAGATTTACCATACCACAGAACGGCAAGGGCGATACCGAAAAGAGCGGCGCCGATGAGGATAAAAGGGTTCATCTTTTCTTCACCTCGATTTTCCCAAATACCCTTTCATCAAGAGTAAGGATAATATTGCGGTAAACGTACTTATCCTTCACGGTCTCCCAGTATCCCTCCATGGTGTAAACTTTGCCGGTATTGACCAAATCGTTTGTGTAAACCGTCCTCCCCGTTGCCTTTATTGTAACACTATATTTTGCCTTTTCAATAGATGGCGGTTCCGGACCAGTATCGGGCTTGCGGCAATTCTGCCAGGCACAGGTGCCGACAACGAAGATGAGCATCCCGATGATACCCACCAAGATGATTGTTTTAATGATTTTCATTTCTTTACCTTCAAAATATCGTTTATCCTTGCCTTGCCCTGCCACGCCCCGCCATGCTGTGCCGTGCCTTGCCACGTTTTTATCTCATTTATTACCTCCCTTCAAAATATCGTCTATCCGCTGTCTGACTTTACGCGGCACATGATGGCCGCCTTCCAGAGCATCAATAACACTGACATGGCAGACCGCTTTCTTGGCTAGTTCCGCCCGGGTTATTAGTTTGGAAAGCCTTTTAATTCGATAAGCAGTGCCGTTCATAATAATATCCCTTGCCCCTCTTTACTCCGCCGCCAGGCCGTTACCCGGGAAATATCATCCCCTATTTTCCGGGGTCGGCCGCCGGGATGTTTCAAAACTGCATTATTTTTTGTTTCAAAACTCCCACACTCTATATTCCCCCCATGTTCTAGTTTT